>ENA-OPEE01001435-OPEE01001435.1-human-gut-metagenome-genome-assembly--contig:-NODE-1435-length-17034-cov-9.764474_pt1 | contig 17034 bp, 10 predicted proteins | sample MGYA00241263_ERZ501506 | MGnify/ENA primary metagenome ERZ501506 (study PRJEB25962, sample SAMEA2042626) | human gut metagenome | biome: human gut; feature: human-associated habitat; material: faeces...
TGTGGGAACTGACGGTGGCGCAGTATTAAATGATGCGGATGTGGGTTCGGCTGTAGAGGGTGGAAGTACATCTTCTTATTCAGGAGAAGAATGGTGTAGATATTTTAGGGAAACTTATGGCTCAGACAAAGTAGTATGGGAAAATGCAACGCCATCTCAGTTGGCACGAAGTTGGCAAGGAACTGGAAAATACATAGGAGTTGATGATTATGTAGATACTGTTGTTAAAAAAGGGACAATACTGTACAGAGGAGAACCAAATGGAACAGAGTATTTTACAACATTGGATGCCATTGAGCAATCTGGAGGAGATGCAACTAATGTTTTTGAAGGATTGCAGGTTGAAAAGCATCCTATACATGGGTATAGGGGGGAGATGCAAGGATATGTCTTTAATGAGGAAATAGCGAGTGCATATGGAATAACTAATGCAAATCCGCAATTTGGAAAAGGAGGGTTGCCACAATATTTTGTACCAAATGCAAATGATTATATACAAAAAGGCATTTTAGTTAAGGTTGATAATATTACATTAAGAAAGTAGGAATTTTAGATATGATAGATGTTACGAATGGTGAAGTAAGTACGCGAGAAGGATTAGTTATCGGACCCAATTATTCATTTGATAAATTTAAAACAACAAAATTTTATAATGGACAAGATGGAGTTAGAATAATTTATTTAGACGAGCATCAAACGATTTATGGCAGGCAATTTATTATGAGTTTATTCTTTCGAGATGGAATAATTTATATGGTGTCTTTAATTTGTTGTGATGAAAAATTTTCTGAATCAAACGAGAGAGACAGAAAAAAGATACATGATAAAATTTTAACAGAAATGGGATTACTTCAAGGTGAAAAATATCAATGGGGAAAGATTGTATCAGAATATGACGTTAGAAGCAATATTAGTAGTATTAACATATATTATACTTAATTATGGTTATACTTTAGGACTTTCTTAGAAGTAAAATCTAATAAATCCAACTACCTCCATAACCATTGCCGAAGGCAAAACTTTTCGGTGACCGATTACTATAAATTGAGTCAGAATTCCGTAGAGGAATTCATAGGTTAAAGCGAAATTTGCCCCTAGGTATACGAAAGAACAAAACTTCATAACGAGGATGATAAATGAATCAGTTAGAAATACCAGATATTAAAGCTAAAATTACAGTGACGTGAAAAGATTTTTTATGGAGTGGATGTCGACCAGCTCATAGTGGCGGTCTCTATTTGACAACAGGATTACATACATATAAGAGAATACAGGAGGAAATCAAGTTATGGGAATTTTTGATGCGTTTAAAAAGAAGGAGAATGATGAGCCGGCAAGCTTTGTGCTTGGAGTTGAGGACAGGTTTGCTCTCTTGAACACAAAGGATATTGTGGTCGTGGGCTATGTGAAGGGAACTGTGAGAGTGGGGGCAGCAGTCTACGTAACCAACTTCTCGGATGACGAGGAGGGGGAAATATTACTGACGACAGTGCTTGGAATAGAGCTTGAACCCGGGAAAAGGGCAGATGAGGCCAAGGATTGTCATGTGGGATTAAAGCTGGAGTGCGCGGCAGATTTTCCGTTTCGATGTGGTACTGTGCTTTATTCGAGACAGGCAAGCGTATCCGATGTTCATGATGCATATGTGAAGGCGTTGGGTAATCAGATGGTCTTTCACAGACAGATCGAGCTGACACAGGACGAGCTTGACCGTATGAGCATCACGGACGGTGCAGAAATGTGGCGACTGTATAGCTGGTATAGATGCAAGGTACTGCCGACAGCTACTGATGCAGATAGAGCGAAAGATATGCAGAAGATAGCAAAGCTTGCAGAGGCAATTGTGACCAAAATGCTCTCTGTATCACAGATATATTGTGTATACAGCAAAATAACCGGTGAACCGGCCATGTTTTCAGAAACGGTTGATCAGAAAGATGGTACTTATATGTGTACACCACCGGATATATGGATACTCACAAAACCCTATAAGGATGTGATAGGAGCAACATTCCCAGCTGAAAAATACGAAATAAGAGAGATAAAAAACGATCAGAGCAATGCGATAAGCGACTTTTTTGGAAGCATTTTTTATATGAATGGAGCCTGCGGAGTGCGTGTGGTCAATAGTAATACCTCGATATCGGCAGAGAAGATAGTCGAAAAGCCGGATTTTAGCAATCTTCCAGAGATAAACAGACCGGTTATGAATCCGGATCTGGAGAGATGGATTTTACTGATAGCGGAGCTTGGACACCCAGATACACCGGATAAGGAGCTGATCTATAAGCTATATTTTTCTTTCATGTCGAGAGAGCTTGTGAAAGCAAAGTTTTTAATTCCAATGAAGGCAGACAACGATATGCCAAGTCCCGACGAAAATGGCAAGGTGGTAATTGAGAAGGATACGACCATTGCACTGGCTACGATTGAGGGTAAACATGGTCGTCCTGCGGTGCGTATGTTTACAGATTGGAAGAGGCTGCGACAGGGCATGAAGGGCGAGGGTTGGAATGGATTTATACAGCCGATAGAAGGCATGATAGGCTCGTTTGACTGTGCCATAAATCTCACGGAGTATGACAAGGCTGGCTGTTATATAGATGAGGAAATGTTTAGGGGATTTAACTGATTTAACCGAGAATTGGTTAGATAAAGTTAGTATTGCCATAAAATAGAGATACTGAGGAAAAATATGTGAAAGGAGTGTGCTTATGGGGGTGGCAACAACTGTACGAGATGCTGCTAATATCAAACGCGCAAATGAAAATGAAACAAGACGAGAAATGATTGCTTCCTAGTATATTACCATGCCAGGCATCCCTTCTTCAGAAAAGGAACAGTTAGAAAAATCTTTGAGATACAATCTTTGGGCAAGCTTGATTCGTTTTATTGTTCTTAATTTTGTCCTTACATGTGTATGGTTTTTTGGGTTTGGTCTTGGATTTGATGCGATTAAAGCTGCAACAGGCCAGCAATTAAAAGGAACTATGACTGTGACAGGTGTAGTTCAGGAGGATGGACTTACATTATCTGTTAAGGATCCGAATAAAGGAAAGCACGTTGTCTATTCATTGACTGATCTTGGGGTAGATCCCACTGGATGGTCTTACGGAGGACGTCTTAACACTTACTGGTCTAAGGATGAAGATAGTGGAGATTACAGTATCATCGCAGTTATACCGGAGAAAGAAGCCTCTCGTATACAAGGATTGGAAGACGCAATTCTTATGACAGGATATTTTTCTATAATTGTAATAGGGCTGCTTATATTTTTTGTTCGACGTAGAAAATATACCTCATGGTATATTCCATTTTATTGGCGAATGGAGAAGTTTTGTTCAGAAAACCAGATCTACCAGATGTATCCAGGATATAATACAGAAGAGGCATTTATTGCCTATGGAAATGAGCATGCTGATACTTTTTCGCGGCAGTTTGCAGCTACACAGTTAACGGAGATGGAAAAGAAGAAAAAGAAACGAGAAATCGTAATCGGAGTTGTTTCAGCATTAGCTATTATGGCTGCTATCATTCTAGTAATCTGTCTGGGAACCACTATTCAGTCAATTGCTGACAACAGAAAAAATGACGACAGAACAGTGAAGGTACTTGAAGAACTTCAGACTGCAATTGATGGTGGAGAAGAACCATTAGGAGAGGAATCCGAGCGTTATAATTTTGCTAATATAGTGAGCAGAGCACGTGAGAGTTTTCCAGATGAAGATGTTTATTATAAACTGGTTACTACGGATGACTATGTGGCATTGATTATTACGACAAAAAAGAAGACAAATGTTTATATTGACAGATATACTCCGGTTGAAGGAGCAGTTGGCGATTTAAATACTATCTACAAACTGGAGATTTCGATGGTATCGAATGTAATACAACCATATGATGTGTTGAACAATTATACAGGTATTCTTTATAAATGATTTTTGGGTGAAAAGTCTGCTTTAAATACGATGATTCCCAAAAAGAAACCATAGTAACCAAAATAGCTGATAATCTAAATTTCCAGAAAACTATTTATATCCACATTGATGATAAAGAGTTCCCCAATGGTTCTGTGGAAAAGAAAGCAAAATTGTTCGGTTATGGATTTGGCTCAATTTTCCTGGTAATAGGAATTGTATGCATAATGAGCTTGTTTTAAAAGGGGTATAAGATGAGTAATAAATTATATAAAGAAGATACAAAAAAGAAGAAAAAGAAAGAAACAGAAATAGGAACTTTCATGGGGCGTATTATTTATGGATGTACTTTAAGCTTGATTGCAATTTTGCTATTAATTGCTTTCTTTGTACCATCCAATATTAATGAGCCCAGAGCATTCACTGGATTTGTAATAATGATTATTGTGCTATCCATTTTTGCGGCGTACGGAATAGGACTTACGTTATTAAGTAAACATTCTATTAAATTCAAAGATTGGTTTGAAAAGGATATGATGAAACTCTATAACTTAACACCACCCGAAGATATAAATAATACAGAACGATTTGTGATTTATCGACCAAACTTCTATAAAGGGGGATCCATAGTAACAGTATTGGTGTTTTTAGGATTCCTAATCATGACAATTGTAGTTGCAGATAACAGACCAGATTTATATCTGTTTTGGGTAGTATGCCTAGTTTTTTCTGTCATATCAGCTATACATACATGCACATACAAATATACTATAGAAAACAGAAAAATCAGATATAAATGGCTGTTTGGAAAAGAAAAAGTAATCGCTTTTTCAGAAATAGACAAAATCACTCTCGAAGGCAGTCCCAATAGTGAATGTGGGGTGATTTATAAGAAAGGTGTGAAAAAGCCTTTTATGAAAATAAGGATGATAGATAAAAATGCAAACAGGTTTAGATATTTAAACATTAAATAAATTCTTGGAGGAAAGGTATGGAAGGAGAAGGTTGATTTATGCAATCTTATGAAATTAATCAAGGCAAACGAAAAAAGGCAATTAAGCAGGTTGTGAAGGCCAATGTAAAAACATCAAAGGGGCATGCGGACGATTTCTTGGACTAGCTAAGCTGCTAACCGGGACACTGAAAATCATTATGGTTGAATTCATAAAGTTTTTTGCTGACAGCCGCGAGGCGCAGTGGATTTTCCTTTTATATGTTTGTAAAGGCTCTCGAGGATGACAGCAATGCATTCTGCGAGAAGGCAAAGGAGGATGACAGGGAAATGATAAAGCGCTCCATGCCTGCGTTTGAAAAGATATACAAAAAATATAATAAATAATAGTTGAATATAACGAATAAAAAATACGCGAATGCCGAAAATTGTCTAAAAAATATGCAATTTTCGGCATTTTCAATATGCAGCTTTCACAAAGTTATCTCCGTGTGACCGTTGTGTGACCATTGTTTTGTATAATGGAATCAAGAGTTTAAGTATGAATAGTAAATATAATATACTATGCAAATTTATGTTAAGAACGAATAGTTCTACGCAATTATATGTGTTTTCACAGGAAAAGGATGAAAACGGTAATGGCAAAATACAAGGTTAAGACAAGGGATTGTCAGCTGATAGTTGGAGTGAGACTATCATTAAAGGAAAAAATCAATGTTACGCAATTAGACTTCTTTTCAAACAGATATATCAGAGGGCTTTTGAAAGTAAAAATGATAAAGAAAAGTCATATTGAATATTATGGTCCGATTGGAATTAGTTTATACGAACGATTAAAGAAGCCTATTAGCAAATATGATTTCCTGTTTATTATGGAGCAGGTGGTAGATACAGTTCAAAAATTAAATGCGAATTCGTTAATCATTAATAATGTGATATTTGACATAAAAAATGTTTTTATCAATGAAATAACAAAGGAATTGCAGTTTATTTATTTACCATTGGAAAATGTTCAGAAGGAAACTGACATTATCGGTTTTATGGAACAGATTATATATGCAAGTAAGCCACAACAGGAAAATGATATGGAATATGTGTCGAGGTATGTTTACTTTGTTAAGTCACTAACGAAGTTTGATGCCAATAAGATAGAAAAGTATATACAGAATGAGGATCGAAGCGTTGTTAATACAATAAAAAGGCGTAATGTAGGACAAAGTGGATATATCACTGATAAACCGGCAGATTACTATAATCATTACAGCAATAAGGAAGATGAGGCAACAGGGCTGCTTGAAGATGAGGCAACAGGGCTGCTTGAAGATGAAGCAACAGGACTATTGGTGGAAGATGAGGCAACAGGACTATTGATGGAAGAACAGCAGACTGTTCATTATGCTTCGCTATATCGCTTGCTGACAAATGAAGTGATTTCAATTAATAAACCAGTATTTAGGATAGGAAAAGAAAGAAGCTATTCAGATTACTTCGTTGCTAATAATGATAAGGTAAGCAGAAGCCATGCTGATATTATTACGAGAAGAGGCAGATATTTTATAGTTGATTTAAATTCAAAAAATGGAACGTATATTAATGATGTTCCGGTCCCGGTTCAGCAAGAAGTGGAAATCCATTTCGGCGATAGAATACGTTTGGCAAATGATGAATTTGAGTTTAGAAGTTAAGTCAGATTGGAGAGTGGGAAATGCACTTTACATTTATTGCAGAGACAGATATTGGAACAACAAAAGATACGAACCAAGATAGCATATTAGTAAAACATGGTCAGTATTCTGGCGGTGAAGTTTTAATGGCAATTGTGTGTGATGGAATGGGAGGTCTTTCCAAGGGAGAATTAGCAAGTGCTACGGTAATACGTGCATTTGACAAGTGGTTTGATGAAGAACTTCCATATGAATTAGAAGAGTTGGATTTGCATGTTATTAGTGGAAAATGGAATTTGATGCTTAAAGACCTGAATGTAAAGCTTATTGAATATTCAAGGAATGAAAACATTACAATGGGAACAACGTTTACGGGGATTTTGTTCGTAAACAATCAATATGTAATATCACATGTGGGGGACACAAGAGTTTATCGTTTGGATAACTCCATAACACAGCTGACAAATGATCAAACCTTTGTTGCCAGAGAAATAAAAAAAGGAACAATGACTGTAGAACAGGCAAAAAATGATAAAAGAAGAAATATGCTTCTCCAGTGTGTTGGTGCCTCAGACACCCTTGAACCGGAAGTATATATTGGGACGCAGGAAAAAGGCGCATATATGTTGTGCTCTGATGGTTTCAGACACGAGATTACAGAGAAAGAAATGCTTGAATCATTGAATCCGGTTAATTTGGTGAATAAGAAAACAATGCAGTCTAATGCAAAATACCTAATAGAATTGAATAAACAACGAAATGAAAAAGATAATATTTCGGTCATTTTAATAAAACTTAGCTAGGAGGATGGTATATGGCTGAAATAGGATCTGTTATTGCTGGTAAGTACGAAATACTTACTGAAATTGGTCATGGTGGAATGTCGGTTGTTTACCTGGCGATGGACACTCACCTGAATAAGCAGTGGGCAGTTAAAGAAATTCGAAAAAAAGGTAATGGAAGAAATGACGAAGTAATAGTTAATAGTTTGCTTGCAGAGGCAAACATGATGAAACGTTTGGACCATCCTTCGTTACCAAGAATAGTGGATATTATTGATAACGGAGTCACAATATTCGTCGTGATGGATTATATTGAAGGCGAGTCTTTAGATAAGATTCTTGCAGAATATGGAGCACAGCCTGAAGAATTAGTGGTTGGATGGGCGAAACAATTGTGTGATGCACTTTCATATCTACATTCACAGAAACCGCCTATTATTTATCGAGACATGAAACCGGCAAATGTAATGCTAAAGCCGGAAGGAAATATTAAGATTATTGATTTTGGTATTGCAAGAGAGTATAAAGAACAAAATCTGGCAGACACCACAGTCCTTGGAACCAAGGGTTATGCACCGCCGGAACAATATAGTGGACAAACAGATGCCCGTTCAGATATTTTTGCACTTGGAATGACGATGCATCATTTGCTAACAGGAATTGATCCTAGAACAGGTGAGGCATATGCTCCGGTAAGAATGTGGAATCCGGAGGTTTCCGAAGGTGTTGAAATGATTATTGACAAGTGTGTTCAACCAGCCCCGGAAAACAGGTATCAAAATTGCCAGGATCTTCTTTATGATTTGGAACACCCTGAACTGATTACCAGAGATTATAAGAAAAAACAAAAGATAAAATTAAATAGTTTTGTTGCATCGATTGTTTTGGCAATTGTTTGTGTGATATCCGGAGTGGTTTGTAATAGGGTGTCTGTCAATATGAATAATGGTGATTATGAAGTTTTGGTATCAACCTCAACAGCATCATCTTTAGATGAAAAAATATCTAATTATAAGAAAGCCATTGATATATATCCTATGCGTACAGATGCATACTTTAAGATGATAGAAGCCTATGAGGATGAAGGTAAATTTGGTAAAAACGAAAATGATACTTTTTTAGCGGCCTACAATGCACATAAGGACGAATTTGACAATACAACCAAGGAAGTGGCTGAGCTGAATTACAAAATAGGTATGATGTATTTTAACTATTATACAGAAGAGGATGGCAGCTATAGTTTTTCAACACGTGTGCAAAAGGCGTATGAATTTTTTTGTGAAAACAATACAAATGCTACCGGATTTGAACAACAGAAAACGTCGGATTGCTATTATCAGATATGTAGTTTTTATAAAAAATATATCTTAAGTAATACAAACGTTGAAGAGGCATCAAAAGACAATTATGATGAATTGTTAAAAACAATTGAATCATCGTTAAATGATGTAAAGTATGCCGGTGCATATGATCAGCTTTCATTATATAACGGAGTATTTATGCTACTGTATGATCAACGAAGCAGTATGGCTCAGGTTAATGTAGACGAACAACAAATACTATCCTTAATGGATGAAGTGAATAGCCTGGCAAAAAATCTGAGCGTCCAAAAGGAACAATCTAAGAAATTACAGAATGAAATTATTGATAACTATGAGAAATACAGGCAGGCAATTGAGAGAGCTTATACTAATGCAGAAGAGAGGAAGTAACTATGGCAGATATACTAAATACTGTTTCTGTAATCTTTTTTATCGCGGCAGGGGTATTTGCAGTATTAGCAATTGCTCTATGGTTTTTATTTAAGATTCCAATCGTAATAGGAGATTTATCAGGACGAACAGCAAAGAAATCTATTGAAAGAATGCGTCTAAATAACGAGAAAACTGGTAATAAATCGTATAAAACCAGTAAAAGCAATCTTGAAAGAGGTAAATTGACCGGAACGATGGAGGGGATGAAACAATCAGATGAGGCAAATGCCGAAACGGGTTTGTTGAATGAAAATCTGGCAAGAGATTTTGATGATCAGGCAACAGAAATTCTGGTTGAGGATGAAACAATGCTACTGGATGGAAACGCCAAAACTGCTCCGTTAGATAGTGCAAATGCCATCACTATTAAGCTGATTGACAGTGTGAAAATAATTCATACGGAAGAAGTGATATAGTGCCCCATGCCTGCGTTTGAAAAGATATACAAGAAATACAATAAATAATAGGTATTTTTTACAAAAAATAACGAAAAAGCGACGAAAATTGTCTAAAAAATATGCAATTTTCGGCACTTTCAATATGCAGTTTTCACAAAGTTGTCTCCGTGTGACCGTTGTGTGACCATTGTTTTGTATAATGGTATCAAGAGGTTAAGTATGAATAATTAAAATATGTGAAGGAAGGACTAATGAAAATGTTTAAAGAAAGCTCGATGGTAAAGAGGGTGTTGGCATCGTTTATGGCATTTTTGATGGTTATATCGTTAATGCCATCAATGGGTCATGTATTTGCTGCTGCCACGGAACATCCCGGATATGTAACTATAATGGTTGTGGATGGGGAATCAAATCCAATTCAGGGAGCAAATGTCGATTATTCAATTATGAAAGATCCGTCAGTTACAGACGGGGACGCATTTACTACCATTAACAGCACGGGAACTACGGATGAGTATGGTGTTGTAGAAGTATTAGATGCTACGCAGTATATAGATGGATGTTTGCTAATATCAGCTACTGTATCTAAGACAGGATATGATAATGCAACTATTTCCTCAACTGCCATTTCAAGTTCAGAAGCGAACTTTTCAGTACAGTTGTCCAAAACGGTAACTATGCCAGATATTGAAAATGTCACAATAACAACATTAGATGCAGACTATACGGGACAAGAGCAAGAACTTATTACATCGGTTGATACAGATACGGAAGGTGCGACTATTGAATACTCAACGGATAATTCAACTTGGTCAGAACAGATTCCAAAAGAAACTGATGTGGCAGAATATTCAGTTTATGTAAGAATAACAAAAGATGGTTACAATACATATGAATCAGGTGAGAAAATTGCTAAGATTAATGCCATTGATATTCCTGATATTGATATAACAGCAAAGCAGTTTAATTATGTAGAAAATACAAGTCAGGAATTAGTAACTCTCACAGGAAATTTTGAAGATACAGATACAGTTACATGGAGTGTTAATAATACAGCAACTGGAGACAGAAGTATTCCTACAGGGTTAGCAGCAGGAAGTTATACAGTAAAACTGGAAATAAATAGAGGAAGTAACTACAAACCATTTACAAAAGAAGTGACATCAACCATATTGAATGCTGAATTAAATTTGGATGGATTAAGTGTAACTGGCTTGGACGGTACTTATACAGGCAACCCACAGGATGCAGTAACAGTCAGTAATCAAGGCTCATATGATTTAAAGTACCAGTTAGACGATGGCGATTTAGCGGTAGATAACAATGCTTGGAGTAATGACATTCCAACTGTAACTAATGCAGGTTCTTATATTGTATGGGTAAAGGCAGTAAAGGCAAATTATAATGACAAGGATGTAGAGGTAACTCCAGCCGATAATGCAGTGGCTCCGTATAATGTTTATATTGCCAAAGCTGAGCAGACCTTTGCATTCACAGATTCTAAATATAATAATGAAGAATCATCAGTAGAAATAGGCTCAGCTGATTTGACGAATGGAAAGACCTTTAATTTTGGCGCAACAGACACTGCAGCACTAGCAGGAGGTACAATAAGTTATTCGCTTGAATTAGGTGCTGAGGATGGCGATATTGCTACGATTAATTCAACAACAGGTGAATTGACTGTTACTGGAGCAGGAAAAATTACAGTTAAGGCAACACTTACAGGTAATGATAATTACAATGATTGTACAATTCAGCATATTTTAAATGTTACAGCAAAAAAGAGTAGTGAAGGAGAATACGTTTCATTTCCAACTGATTCAATAGAATATGTGTTAGGAAATAGCTCGGGAATAACTGCAAATGCGGCTATTAAAACATTTTCAAAAGATAAAGGTGCAATTTCGTATAGCATTGAAGACAATACTGATTTAGGATTAAGTGTTTCTAATTCTGGTGTTGTAACTGTATCGGATTATTCTAAGGTAATTAACGCAATTGAGAATGCTAATAATAATCTTATGGTTACAATTACAGCATCAAAAGCAGAGGTGAGAGGCTGGCGAAATAATGTGAAATGGCCAGCAGATAGCGTATCATACACATTAAGGATTTCACTTCGTACGGCACCGGATAGTGCATACACTGTTTATGATGTTGCTGATTTGAATACAGCATTAACTGGCCCTGATGGAACAAATGACTGGTTTAACACAGCTGTTGAAATCATGCCGGCGAGTGGGTATTCAATTGTTCGTAGTGATAATATCTCAACCGGTGTTCCTACTTTTTCTGCAAGTGTTAAGTATGGTGAGATGCAGGATGCAGAAGCACAGGATCAAGGGATTGGTGATAGAATAATCTACCTTAAACATATTGAAACCGGTGAAATTACAGAGAAAATTGTTACATCTGTTAACAAATTAGATAATGAAAAGCCATATAATGTTGGCATTGAATTCCCTGAGGCGACAGAAAAGGATGATGTCAAGTACTATGGTGATGAAATTACGGTAACATTTACTGCTTATGATAATACATCTGGTGTGTCAAAGTTTAATTGGGAATATACAAGAGCGGATGGATCAAGTACAAGTATACTGGAAGCTGATTCAGGAACAGTAGAAGCTATTCGTGATTCTCATGATTCAACCAAGTATGTAGGAACTTTAACTTTACCAAGAAATCAAGCAGAACAGTTAAGAGGTAATCTGAAAGTCTCTGCAACGGATGTGGCTGATAATACTTGCGATTCCTATACAGACACAGGGGTGTTTGTAGTAGATACAATTGCACCGACACAGACAGTATCTTATCAGTTGAAAGACGGAGTAGGAACGACTCAAACAGTTGATACGAAACATTATTTCTCAAATGATGTTGTTCTTACGTTTGATATTGTTGAAGCAAACTTCTTTGCAAGTGATGTAAAGATTTTCGTTTCTAAGAATGGTGGGGCAAATCAACTTCAGACCTTATCATGGGAAACAACTGAAAATATTGATGAAAATGAGGCAAAGTTAACTCTTTCGGAGGATGGAGATTATGTGATTTCCATGAGTTATGAAGATCGTTCCGGAAAAGTAATGACTTCTTATATTTCTGACACTGTAGTGGTGGATAAAACAATACCTGTTCTGGAATTTGATTATAAAGATTATACAGATACAGAAAATCCACAGAGTGCAATAGTAACGATTACCGAGCACAACTTTAGAGCTTCTGATATTGAGTTTGATGTAATCACTAAAAACATTGCAGGACAAAGTGTGATTGGAAATGATTTACAGCAGTACCTAAGAAATCTTGATTGGACAAGTAATGGAGATGTTCATACGGCAACAATATCAGGAGAATTTGTTGATGCAATCTATGACTTGACTTTTAATTATAAGGATTTAGCTCTTAATGCAGCTGCAGAGATTAAGCCAGAACAATTTATTGTGGATAGGACAGCACCAGATATTGCAAAAATGAGTGTTGCATATTCAAATCCGCTAGTTGATACTATTTTGTCTGCAATTACATTTGGATACTATAAACCAACTGTTAATGTAACATTTACTGGTTATGATAATACTGCTGGAATTGATTATTTCACTTGGAGCTATAAGAAAGAAAATGGAGCAAGCAATTCAAATGTTGCAGAATACGCAGATGCAAAAATTGCTGCAGTTCAGGATAATACTGATAAGACAAAATTCACAGCAACAGTTACACTTCCAAAAGAAACGGCAGAACAGTTAAGAGGAAGTATTGCATTTGTATCTACAGATAAATACAACAATTCAAGTAATAAACTCACAGATGATAACCATGTGATTGTTGTTGATACCATTGCTCCAACAATGTCTGCGGAGTATACAACTGCAGATAATACTCATGGTGAAAAAGATTATTACAAAAAAGACTTAACAGCTACATTTACTGTTACTGAAGCAAACTTCTATCCAGAAGATGTTAAAATACAGCTTAAGAAAAATGACAATGATGTAATCGATATTACTCCTGTCTGGACGGATGTTTCTACAGATGTGCATGTTGGAACATATACTATTGACGCAAATGATGATCATTCAAATGATGGCGATTATGTATTCCAGGTTGAATATAAGGATCGTAGTAATAATGAGATGACATCATACACCTCTGGTGTGAAAGTAATTGATACTACAAAGCCGGTTATTAATGTTGAGTATTCAAATTCTAATGTAATTAATGAACTGACCGATACTGAGAATCACACTAGAAAGTATTTTGCTTCTGCACAGACAGCAACAATTACAATTAACGAACATAACTTCAATCCGGGAGATGTGAATTATACGATTGTTGCAAAGGATGTAGCAGGAAATGAATTAAATGCAAGTTCACTGTATACAACATCATCATGGACATCAAATGGAGACAATAATATTGTTACTATTACATATCCAGGGGATGCAAATTACACATTTGATATTGCATATACAGATCTCGCAACTATTGAAGCAGATGATTTTGCGGAGCAGTATTTTACAGTAGATACATCAAAACCTTCAGATTTAAAGGTGACTTACAGTACAAGTCTCTTAGATACTGTATTAAACGCTATTACCTTTGGCTTTTATAATGCAAAAGCTACAGTGACTATATCTGCAACGGATAATATTACTGGAATTTATTCTATGAAATACAGTTATGTTAAAGCAGATGGAGTAAGTGGAGTAAATACAGAATTAGTTGATGCAACCATTGATGCATCATCAATTACAAACTCCAATGGTGGCGCAGTTGGAACAACAACCTTTGAAATTCCAAGAAGTGCTTTAGCGCCAGATAGCCAGTTTAATGGAACTGTTAATTTTACTGCAATAGACAGAGCAAATAATGAATCTGATTATTTGAGAGATACAAAGAGAATCATTGTAGATAATATTGCACCAAATGCTGAAGTTCAGTATAACACACCAGTACAGGTAGCCAACGGAGTATCCTATTATGATGGTGATATTACCGCAACAGTAACTGTTCATGAAGCGAATTTTTACTCAGAGGATGTTCAGCTTTCGGTTACAAGAGATGGAGCACCAGTTCAGATAGCTGCGAATTGGAGCGATAATAGTACAGATGTACATGTAGGAACATTCACATTATCAGGCGATGGAGATTACATGGTCGGAATTACTTATTCAGACAAATCAACTAATGCTATGCAGGAGTACACATCTGAGCAGATGACAATTGATACAGAGATTACTGAGGCTACAATTACTGTTAATGGACAGGAAGCCGATGGTAAGGCGTTTAAGGATGAAGTTGTTCCGGCAGTCTCATTTGAAGATAAGAACTTTGAATCATGTGATGTTAAGATTTCAAGAACGAGCTTTGCTGACAAGAATGTAGATGTAACGGATAAGTTTGTTGCCGGACATATTTCAACAAATGAAACCGGAGGAAATGGTTCCTTTGACACATTTGAAAAAGTGGCTGAAAATGATGGTATATACACCATGACCGTAGAACTTAAAGACAAAGCGGGCCATTCAATTGAGAAGAGTGCAACATTTACAGTTAATAGATTTGGATCTGTTTACGAGTACAGTGATTATCTCGTATCAATGATTGCAGAAGGTGGCGCATATGTACAGAGTGTTGAGGATGATTTTGTAATCACAGAGTATAATGCAGACCGTCTTGTAAAAGATTCATTAAATATCGAGATATCAAGAGATGGTAAGCCCTTAGAAAACAGCGATTATTCTGTAACACCGGACATAAATGAAAATGTGACTACAGGCGCAAGCGGCTGGTTCCAGTATACATATACTATCAGCAAAGATAATTTTGCATCAGATGGTGTTTATAAGATTGCAGTTTCTTCAAAAGACAATACGGGAAATAGCCCTGAAAATACTAATTATGATGACAAAGGCATCTTGTTCCGTGTAGATAGTACAAAGCCGGAAATCACAAGTATCACAGGCCTTGAAGACAATGTTATCAATGCAACAGAGCAGAATGTCAAGTATTCTGTATATGACACAATTGGTCTCAAATCTATTGTTGCTTATGTAGATGGCAAGGAGATAGAGAATATTACTGATTTTACAGAGGATTCAAATAACTATTCTGGAGCATTCGTACTGGATGAAAATTCAAGTTCACAGAAGGTTCGATTAGTAGTGACGGATATGGCAGGTAATATTACAGATACAGATGCGGATGATTTTGAGAGCTCATATGTATTTAATGATTCTGTAATCGTATCAACAAATATCTTCGTAAGATGGTTCGCTAATAAGGCATTATTCTTTGGCTCAATTGGTGGAGCAGTTGTTGTTATAGGCGGAGGAGCAGGTGCGACAGTATTCTTTAGAAAGAGAAAACAAGCTAAGGCAGCTAAGTAATTGAATATTCAGATTCCTGCGCGAAAGCGCAGGAATCCATATTCTATTTGACAGAAGTAGAAGTTTACATGCTTAAGTTTCTACTTGTGGCAAATAGTGCAAATAGTAACATAAGAGAGAAGGAACAAATTATGTACACATTAAAGGACAATGGTGTAATCTCTGAGATTACCTGTGGTAATAATTTCGAATACATATTAAAAGATAACGCACATTTTGTTAATACAGATTATAAGGTTTTACAGAGCCAAAACAATGGTATTTTTGTAAAGTGCATGAAAATGACCAGAAACGGATTGATTGATTTATATTATGTAACAGATGAGTATAGACCAATGTCGTCAATGTTTGCGGGGATAAGCGCTGATACACTAATTAATGTGGTTGTGAATCTTTTTGCCAGTGTTATAGAAGTGAGAAATAACGGATTTCTGACTTGTCAAAGTATTGACTTGTCCTGGGATAAAATATATGTGGAACAGAACACGCTAAAGGTTAAGTTGGTATATTTGCCGCTTAGTGTAAAGGCGTTTGATAGCTATGCAGAATTTGAAAGTGAATTAAGATCGAGTATAGTAAAACTAATTAATAAGGTGATTTTAGAAACAAATGAAAGACTTAAGCAGTTTGTCCTAGATTTGTGTAATGGGTCTATGTCACTTGAAGATGTGTATAACAAATCAAGAAGTGTCGGGACTCCACCTATTACAAAACAAGTTAACAATAATCAGACGCCTTCAGCCTTCAAGAATAGTGGAAATATTAAGCTGGTTGCAATGAACGCTCCTAGCCATTTCGAATTAGTGATTGATAGAGATAATGTTGTAATTGGAAAGAAGCAGGAATGGGTGGACTTGGTAATTCCGTTCAATAGGATGATTAGCAGAAAGCACTGCCGCATAACTAATCAGACAGGCATTTATTACATCAATGATGAAGGAAGTGCCAATGGTACATTTGTAAATGGAGTTCGATTGAATCCAGGACAGAAAGTTCAGATTAATCGTGGAGATATAATCCGCATGGCGGATAGTGATTTCCAGATTATATAAAGAGGTGTAAAAAATGGCAAGACCTAAAGTGATTATTGCAGATGAAGATGCAAACTACATAGTACCGCTGCAGTTTAAGTTTGTAACAGATTTTTTTAATAAAATAGATTTAGAAATTATTAC
>ENA-OPEE01001459-OPEE01001459.1-human-gut-metagenome-genome-assembly--contig:-NODE-1459-length-16869-cov-3.691091_pt1 | contig 16869 bp, 10 predicted proteins | sample MGYA00241263_ERZ501506 | MGnify/ENA primary metagenome ERZ501506 (study PRJEB25962, sample SAMEA2042626) | human gut metagenome | biome: human gut; feature: human-associated habitat; material: faeces...
GCCATTTCGTCGGCGTTGACCTCGTAGGTCTTGGCAATGGCCTGCGTCTCACCGGAGAAATCCCACTTGGGGTGCTCGTTGTCGTATTCCTTGTTGATGTAGGCATCCAGAATGCTTTGCAGTGTGTAGCTTTCGGTGCGGGTCTGGTCAAACTGCTCGACCTTGGACAAGTCGGACACAAGATAGAAGGTGAACCCAGCGCCCTCCAGCTCCAGCCCATTGGACTGCCCACTGGAGGAGACGACCTTGCTGATTTCCACGTTGCCCTTGGCGACCTGATCATGACTTTCGGTCAGGTCGCTGTCCTTATGGATGTGGTAGTTGCCGTTGTAGGCCGCGGTATCACCGGCAAAGGTGGTTTTCTCCACATACCAGCCCTCGTCTGCATAGCTGGGCGTGATGTAGTAGTTGTGCTCGTCGCAGAGATACCCGGGCGCATAGGACAGGTAATAGGCATCGTAGGTCCAGGTGCCGTCCAGAGCCTTGCTCTTGGAGATGGTGCTGAACTGGTTCTTGTATACCCAATCTGTATACTGCCCGTTGCTGGCTGCCAGCGCGGCAACCTGCCCGGTAGCTGCCTTGGTGCGGCTGTCCACCGTAGGATAGGTGCCGTAAACAGCAAGAGCGCCCTCACGCAGCGGAATGACCGTGCCGGTGGAGCGCTCTACTACATAATATTTACCGAGGTACAGGTTGGAGAAGGTCAGCCAGCCGTCCTCGATTTTTGCACTGGCTACGAGATTGTCCTTTTTCAGCACGGGCAGGTAATCGCTGATCCACTGTCCGCTGTTGTCGCGGATCGTGGTATGCCAGATGGGATTGCCATTGGCATCTACGATTTTGGAATAATCCACAACGCCGGTCACACCGTCCGGGTGGGTGATGTCCTCGGCAACATAGAGGTCGTACACGGCACCGTCCAGCGTAGCATCGCCGTGTGCCTGCCCGCTGGCAAATGCCGTGCCGTGGGCTGCCTTGCCGCCCACATAGCGCACTGCATCCAGATCCACCTTGGAAATGCTGATCTCACCCAAGGTGCGGTCGTTTTTCATCACGCCGTCCGTGGCGGTGGTGATATAGCTGTCCTCATTGGCAGCTTTTCCGCTGTTGTCGGTGTTGTAAACGCGCGCAGGTTCTTTGTACTGGATTTCCGATGCGGGCGCATCGCTGGCTTTGTAAATGACAACGGTAGTTTCTACGCCGCCACTGGTCACCAGCTTGGTGCCGCCCTTGTCGGCAGTCAGGATGTCGGCATTGTAGTCAGCATTGTCCAACCATAGCACTGCATTGTCGTTGGCTTCGGTGATTTCGATGTAATAGGCACGCTTGCCCAAGGGTGTGCCCGCTGTGCCGGGGTGGTCAATGTCCGTCCAGTCCCCAAAATATCCGGCAGGGGCGTTGGTTTCCACAAGGATAAACTTGCCCTGATTGCGCTGGGTGTAATACAGCGTGTGGCGCATGGCATCCGTGGTGGCATAGGCGGCGCTGTTGATGACCGCATAAGTCCCATCTCCCTGCCGCTGCACACTGTAGGTGTTGTAGCCGCCGGTGGGCTGGTATTTGCCGGTCACCACATCCCACTGATAGATCTCATATTGGGCATCGGCTACGATCTGGCTGCCGGTTTCGCTGTCGGTTTTCTTGAGGTTGACCTGCAAACTCCACTCGTCATTTTTCATAACATAGTCGTTGTTGGTGTTTGCGGGCACCGAGATCGCCTGCTGGCTGCCATTGCTGCCCCAGTACTTGCCGAATCCATACGGTTCCGTGATTTCTTCATAACGGAACTGGATGCTTCCCAGCTGCGCTTTAGCCGCTGCTATAGCATTGTTGACGGCGTTCTGGGCCTCACCCTGCAGTTCCGCAATTGCCGAATCACGGGCGCTGTTGGCGGCCGCATCAGCAGCCTCCTGCGTGGTGAAAGGACCAACCTGTCCATTGCGAGTGCCCGATGTTTTGGTAACGGCATAGTGCAGGCTCCAGCTTGCACCGGCATCGCCGCCGTTCTTCTGGTAGTTGTCATCCGCAGTATGACCGCTGGTGGTCACAGTTTGCTTTCCGGCAGGACTGATGGACCAGCTGCCGCCGTCAATGCTGCCGGATTTGGTGATGGGCTCGATCTCGATGGTCGCGCCGTCCACTTTTTCCAGTGTGGCAGTCTGAATTTTGTCGGTGCGCACACCGTAGGAAAAATCAAAACTTCCGCTGGCGGTCTGGGCCGGTGCCTCCCAGCTGGCGTAGTATTCCTGCACAACAGGTTCCGGCTCGGGTTCTTCCTCACCGATCTCAGGTCCGATCAGGGCCACGGTCTGCCAGCCCTCGCGGCCGGGGTTGTAGATATAGGTGTAGTAGCCGCGGGCGGAGGCATAGGTTTCGACGCCGTTCAGCAGCTCGTCGGCAGAGGCAAGATAGATTTCCGCGGCGGTGCTTTCGGGGAAGTTTTCGATAATATACATCTGTACATCGTCATAAATTGACGCACAGAAATCCAAAAGAGAGGTTTCTTCACCCTCATCAGCGGAAAAAACAGCGGGCAGATCGTCCGCATCGCCCAAAGAAAGCTGGTTCAAGCCGCCCCAGATGCGAATCTGGTTGCCGTAGTGGTCGCCGGGGATGCACTGGTCTGCGTTGACCGTGGAAGTGTTCACATAGGTGTATGTCGGGCATCCCGCAGGCTGACCGTTGGCACCGTGGGTGCAGCAGTAGGCGGGTTCGCCGTTGAACCAAATCAGCCAAGTGCCGTTGACCTTGGCAACCTTGGTGATCTTGCCACTTGTCACCGCAGGGGTGGGACGCTCGGCAAGGGTGGCAATTTCGCCGTCAGGGAAAGGATACTCGGCAGTCGCATTGCGGTCAATGGTTACATTTAATGTCTTAGTCAGTGTGCTGCCGTCGGGCGCGGTATAAACCAGCTGTGCGGTAAAATCCGCATCTGCCTGTACATACACGCCCAGCACGGCAGCCGAAGTTTCGCTGTACTCATTGTGCAGCAGGCTTTCGGCATTTTCAACGGGTGCGCCGTAGTAGTCCAGCAGGGTCACACCGTCCGGCAAAACCAGATCAAGGGAACTGCCATCGGCAGGGTACTCCACCTGTGCCAGAATCGGCACAATGGCGTAGTCGGTATCTTCCAGCAAGGGCGCCGCCAGTGTAAGATTGTCACTGTCCAGCGCCTCGGCGCTCAGATAACTATCCTGCTCTAAATCGGCATCCCACGCGCTAAGCCCGATTTTGATTTCACCGGTCGCTACCGGCAAACCGTAGCTGCCGATGTAGGAGCCTGTGGGGGCGTCCGGCATATCCGCGTAGAGGATTTCACCGTCAAAGGTGTAAGGCTCGTTTTCTTCAGCAGGCTCATCCGTGGTTGGTGCTGCGCTTTCCTCGGTAGCTGCACCGGGGTCGGGGCTGCTCTCGTCGGTCTGGCCGTTGTCTGTTTCAGACGGCTCGGTCTGCTGCTCCATCTGCACGGTTTCCTCGGTGGGCTGCGGTGTGGGTTCCTCCGCAAACGCCGCACCGGGCAGCATGGAGCAGAGCATTACCGCCGCCGCAAACAGCGCGGTAACGCGATGCTTCAATTTATAATGTGTTTCTTTCATTGTGAAATCCTTTCAAAACAGAGATTTTTTCACGAAAAAAAGCGCCTGCAAAATGCAGACGCTGCGGTTATCTTTCGGGGGTATCTTGGGCGGGCTGGCCTTTTGCTTTTTCAAATTTTCGCACTTGGCTTACAAAACCGTCCAATAGGCAGGTATGCGCTTGTAGGTCAGCGTAGTAACAGGAACGGTCAAATCCACGGCGATCCATATCTTTGATCGTGCGAATGGAATCTGCCCATTTTCTATTTATGAGCGAAATGCGACCATCTCCATCACGGGTTTGAATGGCCGCTGCCAACACATATTTTGTGCGCTCCAAACCATATTCCGCCACTACCTGTTCAACAGCGCCAGCGCCCAGCCGCATACCATCAAAGCGCTGCGCAAGCGCTGCGTCAATCTCGTCCCGACACCTTTCATTCAAGTGGCAAGACGCATGGTACTGCTGCAATTCGCCGTGTTCGCTGGCATAAGTGACCGACTGTCGATATACTTTGGGTGGGTTCTGCTGCTGCTCCTTTTTCAGCAAGTCATCTGCGCGGTCTTCCACGCACTGAGCCACAATGCTCATATAATCGGTTCCCAGCTTGGAAAAATCCTTATACACATCCGCCAGCGGCGCGGGAGATTTCAGCAGCGCCCGCACCTGTGCAGGGGTGAGGTTCATTTCTTCCGTTGCAAGAATAATGTCCTCACGGACGCTGTACTCGTAGGCGTGATGTAGAATTTCTTCTGGCGGCTGTGCGGTCAGCCATAGGCAATAGGCGCTCTGCTCCACCCGCATTTTTTCGCAGAGCTGCTCCTGCAGGGTCATTCTTTTACCTCGCACACCAAAGAATTGGTTTCCAGCACATGACGCCAAAAATCGACCTGCCTGTCATAAGACATATTTTCATAGCAGACATCAATCAGCGTTGCATACAGCTTTTCCTCATCTTCAGGGGAAATGGCAAGAGAAATATTGTTTTGCGAACAATAGCACAGGTAATCAACAAGGTCGCCCATAGTATCTGCACCGCTGTTCTCCAACAATTCTTCCCACTCGTGCGGAAAACCGAGATCTTCCAGCACAATATCCACCGTGTCGTCACACATAGGAATGCTTACGGTTACTTCCTCTCCCGGATGCGGGCTGAAACAGTCCAAAATAGGTAAACAGCCGGAACTCCCGGCTGCATCTGCCAGCGTGTTTGCCAGCAGACTCATCATTTCATCGTGCGTCATAAAATCCTCCGAAGCAGATAAGATCCCACAAAAATTACGACTGCATACTGAATAAATCACTTCGTGTATGCAAATCATTCAACATCTCTCCATTCCAAGGAGTTGTTTTCAAGCATATCTTCCCAAAATACCATCTTGCCGTCCATGTCCATATTCTCATAGCAGATTTTGAGCAACGCAGTAAAAAGAACATCATCGGCACTTGAATTTTCGGATTTGCTTTTGTTTAGATAATCGGCAACGTCTCCAATCGTTTCAGCACCGATTTTTTTCAGTAACGGTTCGCACTCTTCCGGCCAGATTTCGCTGCCCACCGGCATGATGCGCATAACACCGTCAATAGGATACTCTATGCGAGTTTTATCCTCCTCGCACTGTGAGAAACCGTCTATAACGCTAATACAGCCCTCATACCTTGCCTTTGTAAGCAGGGTCAACGCTAATTCTTCAATAAGTTCGTCATAAATCATGTTTTCCTCCAATAGAAAAAGCGCCCACAAAAGTGAGCGCCCAGATAAAATATTCGGTTATGAGAACACCGGTAAACTTCCGTTTGCTGCATCTGTTTTCAGAATGGTGATCCAGTTGCTTTTGCCGTAGAGAAACCGCACGATATGCACCGTTTGCGTGGCATCGTCCACCGTGTAAAACGCAAGGTAATTCATAACGATGGTGAAGCGGATTCCCCATAAGGAAAGCAGTTTGTCGGAAACGACTTCAAATTTGTGCGGGAATTCTGCCAGTGCTCCGATTTTTTCGTCGGCCACATCCAACAGCTTGTCGGCGGCAGTTGGATTTTTCAGTACAAGGTCGATATAGTCGTAGGCGTTCGCCATATCGCGCTCGGCAGCGTGGGTAATGTGAATGTTGTATTTCATCTGCGCTCCCTGCGGTGGCGCAAATCAGCCATAACATCGGCAAAGGGGCGCGTGTTCCCAGCGTCAATGTCGGCAAGGCCCTCTTGCAGCTTGCTGTACAGTTCAATGCGGCCCGCCATTTCCTCATAGGTTTCCATGCTCATAACGGCAAGGTCGCCCTTACCGTTTTTGGTAATAAAGACAGGCTCGTTGTAGGCATGGCAGTAAGAGGAAATGTCATTGTAGTTGTTTCTCAAATCTGCGCTGGAACGAATGTTCGGCATAGATAGCACCTCTCTTTCATACAGAAATTATATCATAATTTGTGTATGAAAACAAGTGGGAGTTTTAGTTGAATGTGACAGTCCAGTAGGTATACTGCCCCTCGGCGGTGGAGCAAAACCAACAGGCCACACCCATGCTCGTAAAGCTGGCGTTGGTGATGTTGGCATAGTGGGCAGGACTGTTCTGCCAATAGCTGCATACGCTGCTGGCCGAGCCGATAGGCCCTGCCGCGCAGATTTCGCTGCGGGTAGTCATGCCGCTGTGGTCGAACGCACCGCCCGCGACAAAGCTCTCGCAGCGGGCATCTGCCGCCGCGCTCAGCCCGCCGTCCATTGCCAGCGGGGAAAGTCCCGCCGCCGCACGGATGGCGTTGATGTTCTCCTGCACGGCCCAGTATGCGCTGTCGCTGCTGTCGATGCTCCACCATTGCTCCGTACCGGCTGCAAGGTCGAACGGCACCGCACCATAACTCATACTAACCTGTGCCGGAGTGGCGGCTACGGTTTCCTCCACCGGGGCTTGCGTGGGTTCTGCGGTGGGGACTGCCGTAGGCTCGGCTGTCGGCGCAGGGGTTGCTGTCTGCGCAGGTTCGGCAGTTGCAGCAGCTTCCACCGGCTGCGCAGTTTCTTCGGTGGCCGGTGAGATTTCCACAAGTGCAGCCGGTTCAGCCGCAAGAGTTTCATCCGCTGCCGCTGCACACCCGGACAGCGCCAATGCTATGCCCAATGCAACAATCGATTTTTTCATAAAAACTACTCCTTTCATCCTTGGGGTGGTCGCGTATACGATTGGTCTTTCTGCCTTTAATCATAAAATTTATCGTTCCTCCTGTCCACGCTGTCGATTGTCGGTCTGACACTGTTGTTCCGGCTCGGTGTCGGTCACAATGTCTTTGTCATTCATGTTCAGCAGTCCCTCCAACACCGCAAGGCGCTTGCTCTTTTCAGTCAGTTCCGTTGCCTGTGGAAATGGCCGCTTGACTTCTTCCTCGGCGCTGGCAAGCTGCTGTTCCAACTGGATTTGCATATTGCGGGTCTTTTCAATGCTCGGTTCAATACCATTTGCCAAATTGGAAAGGCGTGTCAGATTGCCTAGCACATCAGCTCCCAGCTGAGTGCTATATGAACCAGAGCCAGCCAATCTTGCATGGTACTCGTTGCCAAAAGGCAGATGTTGGATTTGCAGTTCCATACCCTTGAAATACCCGATAGGTACGGGCTTTTCGCTATTCAATGCCAAGCCCAGCAGACCTAACAGGGCTTTCCCCGCAGGTTCTTTTTCGTAGTAAACTTTCTTTTCCAACTGGATACAGAAAACATCTTTGCCGTCCGCATCCACTACGGAGTGTTCCTTTACGGTGGCGGCGTCTACCGTGGCATTTTCAATCTGTTCTTTGCATTTTCGGATTTCAGCTGGGAAGCCGATGGCAATTTTATTTTCCAGTTCATAACGCTGGCTGTCATGGGCAGCTTTCAGTGTTTTAAGACGGGTCAACTGCACGTCCAAGTCCATCTTTTCCTTGATAAGCGGATTGCCTGCCGCCAATGCCTTGACCTCGGCATAGGACAGTGCGGCCTCGTCCATATCATCGCAGCTGCGAGCCGGAGATTTTGAGGTCATGATCTGCCCGATGAATTTTTGCTTATTTTCGATAAGCTGCCACGAGTAGGCATCAAATGTTCCCTCCGTTACATAACGGAAAACATAGACCTCCTTATTTTCATTGCCCTGTCGTAATATTCTGCCCTCACGCTGCTCAATATCAGATGGCCGCCACGGTACATCCAGATGGTGCAACGCAATCAACCGCTTTTGGACATTGGTTCCAGCTCCCATTTTGGCCGTGCTGCCCATCAGCACACGCACTGCACCGCTGCGAACTTTTCCGAAAAGTTCCGTCTTGCGGGCATCGGTGTTCGCTTCATGGATGAAGGCAATTTCTGTTTCGGGGATTCCGCGTTCGATCAGCTTTGCTTTCATGTCATCGTAGACATTGAAAACGCCCGCCTTGGGCGTAGACAGATCGCAGAAAACAAGCTGCGCACTGCGTTGAGGCATGGTCTGCTCCCATATCTCAAAAATTTTGCCCACACAGATATTGACCTTGCTGTCAGGATCATCGGGCAAGTCGGGGTCGATCAAGCGCTGATCCAGCGCCAACTTGCGTCCGTCGTTGGTGATTTTCAGCATATTGTCCTCATAGGGCTTTACCATTTTATTGCGGATTTTGTCGGCCCGTTCGCCCAATTCCGCTACCATCTGTTTTTGTATTTCAGAGGGCTTTAGCTGGATGTTGGTCGGCTTGCCGCCCACAAGGGCAGGGACAGGCAGTTTCAGCATATCTGCTGTTTGAATGTCAGCGCATTCTTTGAACATTGCCATAAGTTCCGGCAGATTGAAAAAACGAGCAAAGCGTGTTTTTGTGCGGTAGCCGGTTCCCTCCGGCGCAAGTTCGATGGCTGTGACGGTTTCGCCAAAGGTGGCCGCCCAACTGTCAAAGTTTGCAAGGCCGTTGCGTTCCAAGGTGTACTGCTGCAAATAGCGCTGCATGGTATACAGCTCGGTCATACTGTTGGAAATGGGGGTGCCTGTGGCAAACGTTACGCCCCGCGCCCCAGTGATTTCATCAAGGTACTGGCACTTCATAAACAGGTCACTGGCCTTTTGGCTTTCGGTGGTGCTGATACCCGCGATGTTGTGCATCTTTGTAACGGTCATGAGGTTCTTGAAATTGTGTGCTTCATCGACCATGAGGGAGTCTGCACCCAGTTCCTCAAAAGTCACCACATCATCCCGCTTCGGGGCGTCCAGCAAATTTGACAGCTTGGTTTTCAACTGCTTTTTCTTACTTTCCAACTGCTTGACGGTCAGGCGGCTGTCGCTGTTGTCCATGCTCTCCAACTGCATCTCCAGCTCGTCAATTTGCTTGCGGATAAACTCGGCTTTTCTGGCATCGGAAAGTGGAATCTTTTCAAACTGGCTGTGACCGATTACCACAATGTCATAGTTGCCGGTGGCGATTTTGGCACAAAACCGTTTACGGTTTGACTTTTCAAAATCGCGCTGCGTTGTCACCAAGATGTTTGCGTTGGGGTATAGCTTCAGCGCTTCACTGGCAAATTGGCCTGTCAGATGATTTGGCACGGCGACAAGTGTTTTGCTGCATAATCCCAATCGCTTTTTCTCCATCGCGGCGGCGACCATCTCATAGGTTTTTCCTGCGCCGACAACGTGCGCCAGCAGTGTGTTGCGCCCGTACAAAATATGTGCAATGGCATTGCGCTGGTGGGGCCGCAGCGCGATTTCCGGGTTCATGCCGAAAAACTGGATGTGGCTGCCGTCGTACTCACGGGGGCGGATGCAGTTGAACTTTTCATTGTACAGCGCTACCAAACTTTCCCGGCGCTCACGGTCCTTGAAAATCCAGTCTTTAAAAGCATCTTCTATCATCCGCTGCTTGGCCTGTGCTTCTTCGGTGGCAGGACCATTGAGTTTATGCTGCTCCTTGCCGTTTTCGTCATAGATTGTATCGTAAATTTTGGTGGCCCGCAGGTTGAGTGCGTTCTCCAACAAATGATAGCCGTTGATACGTTTTGTGCCGTAGGTGTTCGTGACGCGGATATTATCGTTGCCCTGGCTCTTGTTGGAAATATACCAGTTATTCAGGTATTCATTGTAACGGACAGCTATTTTCTGTTCACGGTAGGTTGACTGAAAAAGTTCATCGGCAAACCGCTTGATGATTTCCGGCCCGATCCATGTAACACCCAACCGGACCGTTATCTCGCCCGCAGTCAAGTCCTTGGGCTGCACCTGTTCCAACGCTTCTACATTGATGCGGAACGCCGGGTCTTGGTCGGCTGCAACATGAGCAATACGCAGCTTTTCGCGTACATTGCCGGACAAATACTCGTCCGCCATAAGGTAAACAGAGCTGCCGTCCTCCTGTTTGCGGAAAGGCTCTACAAAAATAACGCCCGCCAGTTCCTTGGCAAGCGTTGCTTCATCTTTCCCGGTAAGGTGCATCATGTAAGGCATATCGACCTCGGCACGTTCCCCGATGCTCAGTGCCAGAGCGTCCGATGCCGTGTCGGCGTGGTCGGGTATCTGTGCAGAGCGGATAGTCCTTTTGGTGAACATATCCGACTTGCTGATAAAGTTTCCTTTTTCATCGACATTTTCAAGTGAACACAGCAAATAGTAGCTGCTGTCATCCCGGAAAGACAACTCCGCGCTGCGGCTGTTGATTAGGCCGTGTTTGCCGCGGAAGGCATCATATTGGCGGTTAAGCTGGCCTTGCAGACGGTGGATTTCCTCGTCCGACAAGTCCTGCAACTGCGCATCGATCAGAGCGCGGGTGGTATCGCGCAGTTCCACCAGTTTGCGGATACGCTCGGCAGAGGCTGCGTTGGGATTACACTCCCGCATGACTGCGCCTTCGCGGTAATAGATTTTATCGTCCTTTACCGTGTAGCTGAAATTACGCACAAAGGGATCGGCATCAATGTACTTGGTGTCCTCGCCGCTTTCTTCCTGCACAGAGATTTCGGCTTTTGTCAGCGTGGCGGTCAAGTGCTGCATAGCAGTGTCGATTTGCGTTTCCAGCAACGGCTTTCCGAAACGGTCCACCGCATCGGGGTCTATTGGCTGGCAGGTGGAAGTCGGGCCATACGGACCGGCGACTATCTCCATTCTGCCGCAAATCATTTCAGGGTGCTCCACAAAGTAGCGGTTCATGGTGATGCCGTTGGCATCTTCTGCAAGGTGCAGCCAAGGCTCGTCCTGCTGGCGCAGTGTGTCACGCTTTTGCAGGAAAATTACATCCGTCATAATTTTAGTGCCGCTGCCCTTGAACGCATTGTTGGGCAAGCGCACCGCACCGATAAGGTCGCAGCGCTCGGCAATGTACTTGCGGGCACGGTCATCCTTTTTGTCCAATGTGCCGCTGGAGGTGATGAACGCCATGATGCCGCCGGTGCGCAGCTTGTCGATGCTCTTGGCAAAGAAATAGTCGTGAATGGGAAAATGCAGCCGGTTATACTGCGGGTCATTGACTTGGAAATTGCCGAAAGGTACATTGCCCATAACGCAGTCAAAATAGTTGTCTGGGAGAAGCGCATTTTCATAGCCGGTTACTTGGATATTGGCCTTTTGATATAGCTGCTTGGAGATGCGGCCTGTGATGCTGTCCAATTCTACGCCGTAGAATTTGGCATCACTGCTGCCAAAATGTCCGTGTGCGAGAAATGCGCCTGTGCCCATGCTGGGTTCTAGGATTTTGCCGCCCTTTACACCGAAACGCTCCAGCGCTCGGTAGATGGGGTGGATAACGGTGGCGGGGGTATAAAACGCCGTCAGGGTGCTGCTGCGGGCAGCTTCATACTCGGATTCAGACAATGCTGCTTTCAGTTGGCTATACTCGTTCGACCATGCACTTTTGTTCGGGTCGAATGCATCCGAAAGCCCGCCCCAGCCCGTGTACTGCGCTAAAATTTTCTGCTCATCCTCAAAAGCAGGGCTGCCGCCGTTCGCTACGCGCTGCTCAATTTCTTTCAGCTTTTGGATAGCGGCAATATTGGCTGCAAATTTTTCGCGCGGTGCTGTCGGCAGGTTGTCCAGATAGGGGGCTTCATAGGTAATGGGTTCGCGGTGGTAAGGTTCATCTTCTGCTGAAAGCCTTTCTGCGTCCGCCATAACCTGCTCCACAAAGGGGCTGGGTTCTTCGATGACTTCGCCCACGATGGGTTCAGCAATTTCTTCCTGCTGCGCTTGGCGGCTTGGAACTTCCGGGGCGGATAGTGCTGCATTTTTGGGGTTGGCCGCAAGCAGCCGCGCAAATTCTTCATGGCTGACGGCACGGCCTACCAGTGGGAAACTTTCATCCCGCAGATGAATGTTTTCTCTGCCGATTTCCTCCACGGTAAAGGGTCTGTCATCTTTCAGATAAACCGTGCTGCCGATAGTTACAGGTGATTTTTCGACTTTTCTTGTAGTCGGATGATGCTTTTCAAACTCTGCTTCGGCGGTATTGATAAAATCCGAGAAAGCGCTGTTTTCAATGCCCTGCGCAGCAAGCTCGTGGTTATCTTGGAAGTAGTCGATATGGACAATGTTACCGTCAACCTCATAGCGGATTTCGTTCCGCAGAAGATTGGCATACACTTGGATCTCGTGCTCATCGTCCTCGGTGGTAGAGTAAGCAAACTCCACGCGGGTCAAGTCGGAGAAATTCGGCTCGTTTAGCCCCTCATTCTCGCAGAAATCCGCGATAGCGTGTTTTGCATGAGCGAGTGCGGCATCGTTCGCTGCACGAGCGGCTTGCTGTTCTGCTGCCCATGCCTGATAGGTAGCTTTTTCGGCATCGGTCAGATACTGGTCGTTGTAAACCAAAAGCCGCAGGCGTTGGGCAACCTCTTTCCACTTCAAAACGCGGCGATACTCGCCGTCCTCTGTACGTCGGGTGATTTCAAGATTTTTGCCCATGTGGTCAAGAAAGCCATGCCCACCATCACGGAAGAACCATGTGCCGCCGCCGATGCCGTATTCTTTTTTCAGCCAGCGGGCTTGATCTTCCTCGATAGGAAGTACCTGTGCAGAGAGATATTGCTGAATGCGAAATTTGCTATCTTCAAACCCGCCGCCTTTGCACAGTGCATCGGTAATGTCCTGCTCCGTAATGTACTTGCCAGATGCGTCAATGATGGGCTTGTTCCACTTTTTGGCTTCTGCTGCAAGGTCGATATTTTTTGCTTGTTGCTCATGGCTCGGCAGCCCTGCCTTTTCAGAATCTTCGGGAGTAAGAGTAAGCTGCTCCATCTGCTGCTGCACGGGTGTAGCCTTGATGGGAACCATCAGACGCCCTTGCTCGATAAGGTCAGCAATCTTTGCGGCAACAGCATCCCATGTCAGATTGACCTGTGCTGTTTTGGTAAGATAGTTACCCTCCCAAAGTTCAAGGTACATATCATGCCGGATAAAACCCACGGTATGGTCATCCACGAACAAATATGTATAAATTTGCTTGTAACAGTGCTTGCAAAAGGCGCTGCGCTCGGCAAGGTCGGGATGCTCATTGAAATATTCCAGAATAGCCGCATTGTCGGCACGGCTGGAGGATTCTTTCGCCAGTAAGCCTAGAATCAGTTCATCGCTCAGCGGCGGCAAATCAGAAATGGGCACAGAAAAAGCGGAGGGCGTGGTATCGCTCTCCGCTTGGGGTTCTTGTATTACAGGCTGTAAATCTGCTGCATCGCCAGTTCCTCGGCTTGGCTCTGCAAGGCGTTCATCCACTGCGTCCAGCCCATCGGGTCTGTCTGCCGGTTCGGGGCGGTGCTCTGCTGCATCAGCGTCTGCATCGTCTGCTCGATTTGCCGGTGTACTGCGTTGTCCATCTCCGCCAGATGCGGGTACAGCGTTCCCTCCAGCAGCATCTCGTCGAACACCATCGGCGCGTTCTCCAGCAGGAATTTCCGCCGCAGGCTGCCGTACTTGCCGATTTCCGGCATCGGCGGCTCGTTCAACGTCAGCGCCGGGATTTGGTAGCCGTTCACCATCATGTACTCCATTGTTGACCTCCTTGGTGTTATTGGTTTCTTCCTGTTTGTCACCATAATAGCGGACTTTTTCGGCGCGTGCAACACTGTCGATTTCTCTCGTGATGCTGCCGATCTGCTGCATGAGAGGCCGTGCCGCCTGTTGGCAAGCGCTGCCCAAACACAGAGCAATGCGGTTTGTATCAAACTGGTTCACGGACTCAAGGGCAGACAGGTCCAGCCGCGCAGTATCCACGCCGCACCGCAGCGCGGCCATATACAGACAGCTTTGGGTGATAAGCTGTATAAATAGCTGCCGCTGTTCGTCCGGCTTGGCCCACTGTAAGCTGCTGCCGTCTATCGCTTTTCCCAGTGCGGTTGTGAACATGGCGCTGCGCTGGGCAACGCAGGATGTAGAGAGCATGAGGAGGGCGCTCTGGATGCTGTCGGCGTGATTATCCGCTACGATTTTATCCCAAACAGGCCGCCAGTTCTGGTCTGTAATGACCCACGGCAGCGCTTCGGGAATCTCTGCGCGGGGGATGGTATCGGAAATGTCAAACAGATACCGCAGCCGGGAAGAATTTGCCCGCGTGTCAAATACCGCGATACCGTGCGCGCCGCGCTTGACCCAGCGGCCCGCATTATTATTCCAGTAGGCTATGTCGGCCACGGCTGTGGCGGTGGGGCTTTGCTCGTGAATCAAAAGCTGGTTCGGGAAACTATAATTATAAGCAATGGCCGCTGTCCGCAAAAATGCTTTCCAACGGTCACTGCTCTCCGTGACGGCTTGCAGTTGCTTTTTGGCAAGCGCACGGATATTTTCGTATTTGGCCATAGGCTGCTCCTTATCGCTCGTGCTGTTCTGCTTTTGACAGTGTGGCATTTTCAAGTTCCGGCAACAAGTTATCTACCTGCTTATACCCAATCGGCTGAACATAAAAAGCGTGTGTCTCGTTATCTTTGTGTGTCACAATAATATCGCTGACAGAGACGGAACGCATACTTTTGGCGTTTGGACGGTCATCCCGATTATGCCGTGAATAAATGCTGTCCAGCGTTTCCCAACGCTCCATCTGCCCCTTGTACACGAGTTCGTAGTCCTTTGCTCCGGCAGCGAGCCTCGCAGGAGAATACTCCATAAAAACAAGGTCTCGCCTGTTAGTTTGATAGATTTCATAAGGGATTTGCACTCGCTTTTCGCTGCGAAATCCCCACGGAAAATAGGTGTCTGAATCAAATTGGAGTGGCTCATCCAGTTCATCTGAGAATACAACCGGTGTCACTGGCCGCCCACAATCCAAGGAATCCAGAATTTCATCCTTGAATTTTTCCACGCTTGTGTAAGGAACGATTTCACCGATCATCCCGCCTGCACCGAGATATTCGATGTAGCCGACTACTTTATCTGTCTTTTCTTCCATTATCTTTCCAACCTTTCCCAAAAAGATAGTTTGTTCCCGTAGCGTTCATCCTGCGGGCGTACCTTTGCGGCGGGCAGTTCACCGCTTGCCATATCTTCGACTTGCGGTAGAAAAAGTAGACGGCTGTATCGGTCTGCTTGGTCTTTGGATAAGCCCACGACTTTATCACCATTTAGCCCGCAGATGAGAAATCGCCCGCGCACGGTAATTCCCTCGTCATTGACCTGTCTGTTATATTTCAGTCGGCTTTGGGCTTTGCTGCATATTAGCCCGATGCGAGGTGTGCCAAACGGTTTTAGAATTTGGCTTTCACCCTCGATTACCTCGGAAACCGCAGTCGCCGCACTGGAAAAACCCGCTTGATAAGGGCAGTAGCCGGGTTCAACAACTAATAATCTCGTCATCGGTGTCCCCCCCTCATCTGCTGCCGTGCTGGTGGGCACGGGCATAGTTTTCCAGCAGTTTTACGATAACCTGCTGCATCTGGTCGCTTGTAAAGCCTTTGGGGAAATAGCGCTCAACTTTAGCAACGGGAATCATAAGCTGCGAGTCACGCGGCTTTACACTGGGCGGCTTGGCGGCCATAATATGCTGGATTTTTTCTGGGGTCAGTACGCTTTCCTTGCTGGCCTCCTTGAGTTTTTGTGCTTGAGACAGTGACGGGGTACAGCCCTCGGATTCCATATAAGAGAGGAAGTCCTCTTGTTCTTCTGGGGTAAGGTAGCTAAGTTCTACGGCGGGAGTGGTTTTTAGCTTGCCATCATCCACCATTTTCATAAGTTCGGGGGTGAGTTTGTTCAGACGGATAAAGCGCTGGACTTGGTTTCTACTTTCGCCTGCATCTTGGGCAAGTATTTCATCAGCACGAAAACTTGTCCCAACTTGGGACAAATTATTTTTTGACGGTCTACCGCCCTTTCGCTTTATAGCTTGCAGTTTCATCTCATACGCTTTCGCCTTTTCACTCGGCAAAATATGCTCTCGTTGGCAGTTACTGTCCACCATCAGAATAATAGCAGTATCATCGTCCATATCCCGCACGATGCAGGGCATAGTCTCCACGCCAGCCCGCTGGCTGGCATGACAGCGGCGGTGGCCCGCTACAATTTCATACCCACCATCTTTCCGGGGGCGGACAATGGCCGGGGTCATGACACCGTATTCCTTGACACTGTCCACCATTTTGTCCATTTCGTCATCGTCACGGACTTGAAAAGGGTGATTCCGAAAGGGATGCAGTTCCGTCAGCGGCAAAATTTGGATTTTCTCTAATTTTGCGTCCTGCCGCTCCTGCTCACTCGAAAAGAGATTATCGAGCGAGGGCAGATTGATGTTGCTGCCGTACTCTCTCATTCTCCGTCACCTCCTTGGCAAGCGCTTTGTATGCCAAACTGACCGGGCCGTTGGCATCGTAGGTCAGCACGCTATGTGTACTGGCAGCGCTTTCTGCCGTGCGCGTACTGACCGAGATTTCTGCACGGTAGATTTTCAGCGCGTGACCGTAGGCGCTGCGCAGGGCGGCGCATACATCTTTGGATAGGTTGGTGCGCTTGTCCACCATCGTCAGTACAATGCCGTCAATATCCAGCCGGGGATTGATACGGCGCTTTACTTGGTTGACGGATTTGAACAGGGACACCAGACCTTTGAGGGCGAAATGCTGCGCCTGCACAGGAATCAACACCCTGTCAGCCGCAACAAGCGATGCTACGGTGATGATGCCCAGCGAGGGCATACAGTCGATCAAGCAGTAGTCGTATTTATCCTTGAACGGCTCCAGTGCTTGTTCCATGATTTTTTCGTGCGCCATAACATTTACAAGGCTCACTTCCATATCGGACAGCCCAATGTCGGAAGGAATGAAATCCACCTTTTCTTCATGGTGAATTACCACTTCTGGCGGCTTTTCGTCCTTGATAACAGATTCCATTAGGTCACTGATTGTTGCGCC
>ENA-OPEE01001466-OPEE01001466.1-human-gut-metagenome-genome-assembly--contig:-NODE-1466-length-16817-cov-3.572843_pt1 | contig 16817 bp, 13 predicted proteins | sample MGYA00241263_ERZ501506 | MGnify/ENA primary metagenome ERZ501506 (study PRJEB25962, sample SAMEA2042626) | human gut metagenome | biome: human gut; feature: human-associated habitat; material: faeces...
TAGAAGCCTTTGTCAAGTACAACTACTTCCATAAAGAACAGCGTCCCCGTTATACGTCCAACCCGTTCCATGCGGAAAGTCTCCATTACAATGCGGAAGGGGATTATTACGTTTGTCCGATGGGGCAGCACATGAACCGCATAGGAACCAAACGTGACAGAACGGTGAGCGGATACACCACCGAAAGTGCCCGGTATAAGGCACAAAGATGCGAGGGCTGTCCTTTGCGTGGAAGTTGTTTTAAAGCACGGGGGAACCGTATGATAGAAGTCAACCACCGGTTAAACCAATACAAACGACAAGCCCGGGAAAGGTTGCTCTCAAAAGAAGGAATCAGGCATAGAGGCAGGCGGTGTATAGAACCGGAAGCTGTTTTTGGACAAATGAAATACAACATGGCATACAGAAGGTTCCGGCATGTGGGAGAAGACAAGGTGACAATGGACTTTGCCTTCTTTGCCATAGCTTTTAATATCAAAAAGATGTGTGCAAAACTGAGAAAAACAGGAAAGGAGCTCATTACACTTACTAAATCTATATTTATTGGACTATTTATAACCCGATACAACGGGAATATAGCAACTTGTTACCAAATGAATGAGAAAAAAGCGGCGTAGACAAAAGAAAAGATAACAGGACGATAAATTATAGAAAAAGGTTGTGCCAACGTTTTGACACAACCTCCTTTTACAATTTATTTATTAATCAAAAAGGATATTCCTAATTATCGATGTGAAATTATTTCATTTCGATACCCTTGTTCTGCAAAGTGACATTCAATACTCTTGCATATTCAGCATATTGTTTGTCAGTCAGTGCTTTTCTCATCAACTTCAAGTTTCCATAAACTGCATTGTGAAGTTTCTTTTTCTGATCCTTCTTGGCAGTTGTAGCACGTTCCATCTGTGTAGAGAAGTAATCGCAAATGTTTGCTACTTCTTCATGCTGGTCAGCGGATAAATTCAAATATTTACTCAACTTGGTTACGTTGATGTTACCATCCCATTTTGCAGTTGTAGGTTGATTTCCTGCTGCAAATGTCGTAGCAGTCAGGCAGACTGCTGCCATTAATGTTAATCCTAAACGTTTCATAATACCTACTTTTAATTTGTTATACCTAAAAACAATTCTAACTCTAAAAATCTAATACCTATTGAAAACAGCTCTAAGCGCTTAGCTTTTTCTTTTTACCTGTGCAAATATAGAAATATGTTTTATAACACAAAAATGAAAAAGAAAGAAAGTGCTGTTTTGATGACTATTTCTTGATGTAGATCAATTATATGATGTTATTTTGATTGTTTGAGGTCTTTTTTGTAATATGAATGTAATATAGTTATCGTACACGGTTGATCAGAATGATAGTGGATACTTTGCGTGTAATGTATAATGGGCTATCGGGCGGACATGAGTAAATTCAGCTCCTGGCTGATTTCTTCAACAATTTCCCGGGTAGCAAGTGACAGACATTCGGCCATATCATCCAGACAGCCTTGATTGGCGGCATAGGAATCTTCATAGTTCCGATCTCTGCGAGACTGCTTATGCTTGACATTGTAGGTTTTGTCTAACAAGCAATCGCCATTGTACGAAAAACGTATAGAAATGGAAAGTTGAGTTTGTGCCGGGCGGTAACGAGCACTTTGCAAGGTAATGTAACCACCTTCGAACCAAATAAATCCGCTTTCATTTAAAACAACGCCACCAGTTGTTTCATTCTGCCTGACTTTTACCTCCAGGCGGTAAACAGAGTCAGCGGGAACTTGATTGTCTTTGTTATCTATTAATTGGAAGCAGGTACTACTATTACATTCAGTTAATAATGCATCCGTGAGGAATTCACGATAAAGTTGGCTGAGAGAATGCTCACCCAGCCGTGTGCGGAAGCGATCCTGTTGCCTATTAAAGATAATCAGTGGAATGAAGAAACCACCTTTCCGCTTGATAGTGCTGTAATAATCAGTGTTGGAGTAATCTATAAAATCCAGATAGATGCTGTCTTTGACTTTGCCGGTATATTCTTGCGAAATAAGCTCATAGAAAAGATTGCTACGCATGCCATTCAATTCTTTCTGCATGCTGCGCGAACTTCGGCAGGAACAGAAAGACACGGCTATTAACAAGAGAAGAATATAATGCTTCATGGTATAATCTTATTGAGTATATGGTGGTAAGTTTTCATTGTCAATAATCTCATCGGGCAGTTGCATTGTCATTCTTGTTTCCGAACTGATTCCTACAAATCCGAGCCCGCCTTTTACATTACTTGGTATCATGACCGGTTCCATAAGTGCTTCTTCATAATTACCCGATTCCAGAGTGTTTAGGGCTTTTAAGTAGCGGAATTCAGCTTCACTGATGCTGAGCAGGCGGACAGTGATACTTTTGGAACGGCGAGTGACGTTATAAAGCCATAAATTGTAATCATGATAAAGTTGAGTATAAACCTTCAATGTACAGGTAGCATCAGAAAAGCGGTCATCGGTGAAGACATTATATTTATTTTCAATGTAACTACCGAAAAAATCATCTTCATCATCTTCACTACTGCTGGGATTTCCATCTGTCAGTATCACATCTTCCCGATTGATGATAGCTGTTTCCCTGGCATAGAGGACGGTATCTATGCGGCTGTCGTATTGTCCGTGAACGGCAATGTCATTCCATATGTCCAAGCGGTAGTAATTTTTCTCATTAGGGCGGTCTTGCAGGGTAATCTTAAACTGGCGATGGGTTTCCCATCCGCTGTACACTCTGATGGGGATGAGGCATGTATCTATTTGGATGGAGCTTACCGGATAGGGAACGGTAACTTCGGCTGTTGTATGATATTTGCCATTTTCAGCTATCGCTTCCAGACAAATTTGCTCACCGGCTTTCAAAGGGGTAGTGATGCGGAATTTTTTGCGTTTTGCTATTTCCGGGAGGTTATTGAGAGGTGCATTGGGATCATAGACCATATCCAGACTACCAATAGGTTTGAGTGGGGGAAGTTCTTCCGCCTTTTCGACAAGCTTCCCGTTGACATATAGGTTTACAGTAGCTTCTTCTACGTGTGAGAGGCCATGTGTACCACTTAGGTTGAGATATACGTAGTTCTCCGGTTCTCCTGCATCAAGGAGGGCGTTCATAATGAGTTGTGGTTCACTGTGAGCCGGGGTATAGGGGATTTCATTCTCGCAGGAGGTGGAGAAAAGGATGATACCTATATATATGATAAGGTGTAAAGAGCAAATTCTTGTTTTCATTTTTTTGTTTCCGGTTCTATGGTTATTTGTTGTCATATCTTAGAACTTGTATGTATAGGTGACAGACGGAATGATCGGTAGTAAAGTTATTTTCTTTATGAATAGCTTTGATGTATTATAACCACCTGTGTATTTACCGTGTTCATCTTTATAGGCGAGGTAATCATAATCGCGCCGTTTGCCATAAACGAGTGTTGGGTTCATTGAATTATAAGCATTGTAGAGGCTGATATTCCAGGTTCGCATGCCATGCTTGGTTTTCTTGTTAAAGTTCACCCCAATGTTCAATCTATGGCTGGCAGGTAGGCGGTAGTTATTACGTTTGGAGATGTAGTCAGTTTGCTCTATGCTGCCATCAGGTTTGAGAATGACCGTTTGCTGTTCCGGTAAGGTAACTGTTCCGCCACTATTGTATATCCAGGAAGCTCCAATGTCAATGCGTTCACTGAATTTATGGTTCAGGCAGAGGCTAATACTGTGTCGGCGGTCGTATTTATAGGGAAAACGCTCACCATCGTTGATACTGCCGTCTTTGAATTGGCGATCTGCTTTAGCCAGGGTATATGCCAACCAACCGGTGGTTTTACCTATGGTCTTTTGCGCCATGAACTCTATGCCCATTGAACGTCCTTTACCCATTTCTACTTTCTCTTCCCAATTGGTTGAACTACCAAAGAAAGAAACCCCGTTCTGGTATTCCAGTACGTTGCGCATCTGTTTGTAATATCCTTCAATGGAGAACTCCCAACTCCGGATTCCGGTATAATATCCGCCTAAAGAGTATTGATTGGCACGCATAGGACGTATGTTTTTGGTAATAGGTACCCATAAATCTGTAGGCATGGCGAGTGGAGTGGAGGAGAGTTGGTGTACATATTGAGCCATCTGGGAGAAAGATGCCTTTACTGAGAAACCATGATCGAATCGATAATGAACGGAAAGACGCGGTTGTATAGAGAAATAATTCTTCCCCTGTGTATTGAACAGAGAAATGTGTACTCCTGCATTTAAACTAGTACGGCTACCTATATCAAAATTATCTTCTGCATAAACAGAAGCCTCATGCCCGTGCAGGTAACTGTTTGAAATACTGTTATATAAGGTGTCTTGTTCAGTTACACCATTTTCCTCTTCTTTCATTTTTGAAGTATTGGTTTCCGGACGGAAGGTATGGTATAGGTATTCTACACCAAACTTTATGTGGTGTGAAGGAATAGGTGTATAGTCGAAGTCAGTCCGGAAACTCCAGTCACGGATTCCCGAACGATACTCAGAATCGTATTGATAGAAGTAGGACTGTGATGAAGAGTAGATATTTTCTTCTTTTGCTCTGCCTTTTAAGATCATGCGATAACTGTTGAAAGCTACGGTTGTATTGCTAAACAGTTTGTTGGTAAATACGTAATTCCAACGTCCAGCAACGATTGTATTTCCCCAGTTCAGCCCATTTTTGCTTTCATAACAATCGCTGGTACCGTAACTCTCTTTGAAGTTATAGTGATAGTGATCCTTCCCATGATAAAAACTCAGGAAAAGCCGGCTACGATCATTAAACTTATGGTTTACTTTGGCATTGAGGTCATAGAAGTAATAATTGAACTCATCACCGTCACTACTGAAAGCTTTTCCCATAAAAGCAGTGTGCGTAGTACGTCCGCTAAGCGAAAAAGAAGTGCGATCTTTGACAATAGGTCCTTCCAGATGTATTTTATCAGTGAGTGTACCTATGCTCAGTGCACCATGATAACGTTTCATATCCCCGTCGTTGGTACGCACGTCTACAATAGACGAAAGACGTCCGCCGTAGCGTGCCGGAAAAGAACTCTTGAACAGTGTAACCTTTTTCACAGCTTCGGGTGTGAAGATAGAGAAGACACCTAATAGGTGGTCAGCATTATATACCGGAATACCGTCCAGCAATATCAGGTTCTGATCCGGTCCTCCACCACGTACATATAAACCGGAGAAGCCTTCGGTTCCTGCCTGTACGCCTGGCATTAGCTGGATGGTTTTCAATATATCAGCCTCCCCCAGTACAGCGGGTGTATGTTGTATTTGTGCCATGGGAATCTCATGTGCACCCATGGCGGTGGCTTGGATGCCGGCTTCCTTTTTATCCGAAAGTATGATCACTTCCGCCAGTTCGTTATTAGTGTTCAGGCGAATATTGAGCACGGTGTCTTTGTTTAGCGGGAACGAACTGTGCCGTGTTTCGTACCCTAAATACGAAAAACTTAATTCAGCGTCCCCCTCCGGTAAGGTGAGGGTATAGAAACCGAAAGGATTGGTGGCAGTGCCCACACGCTGACGACTATCGAGAACATTGGCACCAATCAGCGTCTCGGAAGACGCTCCGTCCGTTACGTATCCGCTGATCGTGAACCGCCGGCTTACGGTTTTCTGCGGCATGGGCCGCTTATGTAGTAAAATATGTTTTCCTGATATTTCGAAGCCTATAGGCTGCATTTCGAAAACCTTCCGCAGGATTTCATTGATAGTGAGATCGCGGACAGCCAATGTGATGCGGCTATTCAGGCGTACTTCTTCTCCATAGATGAAGCTGTAACCGGTTTTTTGTTCCATTTGTTTCACAAACTCTTCCAGTGTGACATTTTGTAGTTTAATACTAAAACGCGTTTGTGAAGGGTTGGCCTGTAAAATACAAGTGGCAAATACGAGCGTACTTTGTAGAGTACAGGTCGAGAGGAGAACCGCTCCCACCAGGAATAATTTCCTGATGGTGCGGGGTGAGCAGATAGAGGATTTCATTCTAGTTTAATTTTTGTGTGATCGTTATAATGTCATTCGTTTTTGTGTATCCAAACTTTTGGTTGCGACAAAGCAAAGAAAGGATTTCTTCCAATGTTTCACCATCGGAAAAAGTAGCCGTCATGTGGTAGTTCTGCAAATCAGCATCTTCTATACGAATGTCCGTATGAAATGCATTGGAAAGTTGCCGGATAATCTCCTGCAGAGGAATACTTTTAAAGAGCAGTGTTCCGTTTCTCCAGGCAATCTCTTCCGATGCATCCTTTTCGGTATGTAAAGTTAAGCTCTTTTTATCCTTATTGTAAATGGCACTTTCGTTAGGTGAGAGTACTAGGCGTTCTTCTTCTTTACCGATGAGGCTGACAGCAACAGAACCTTCCAGTAACGTTGTTTTAACTTGCGCATCTTCGGGATAGGCTTCGATATTGAAATGAGTACCCAAAACTTGTACTATAACCGCTTCGGCCTCCACCTTGAAAGGGTGTGCCGCATCCTTACTGACTTCGAAGTAAGCTTCACCCTGCAACTGTACTTTCCGGTCTTTTCCTCTGAACCGTTCGGGGTAAGTCAGAGTAGAGTAGCGGTTCAGTACTATTTCTGTTTGGTCGGGTAGCGTTATACTACGTGTTTCTGCCAGCGTGGATACGGTTTGCAATGGTACCGGGGCGAACATATAGTATGCCCACCATCCCAGTACGCAAAGCACGGCAACGGCGGCTGCATTCCATAGTGCGCAAGGGAAGAATGCGGTGTTGCAGACGTGGTAACCGTTTTTCTAGAAGTATCCAACTGTTAGTTTTGGAAAATTTTCCTCTCGGCGAACGGGTGGAGGCTACGAGTTTATTGAGTATTTTTTCAAAATCTTGTTCCATGTTCTTCATCTTTCTTTTCTATAAAGACAGGTGAAATGAAAAAACTCCCTACGCTAAATCCTTTTTTTATTTGGGAAATTGCATCTTTTGCTGATTCATTCTCATTATTTATTATAGTGAAAGTCAGGTTAAGGTTATTTGGGTTGCAGGTAGACCGTGATTTGTGTTCTTTTCGCTTCCTTGTCCTGCGGGATACAGACGATACGAAACTCTGCCTTATTTTTTATTTTCTTCGGATAGATCTTCACACGCAGATTGGCAGATTTCTTTTTTGCAGGAATAATAACCTTTTTATCCTCGATGCTGAATACGACAGTTTGTCCTGGCATACTTACTCCGTTGATAAGGACTTCCCGGTCTTCTTTTTTCTTCTCTGCGGCGATAATTTTAATGTCGAACTCTTCAACATCTTTACTTCTGTCGAATGAATAATTCTTGGTAGTCTTGTCAAAGCCTACATACTCTTCGGGATAATTGGAATTGTTCTCACTGCATGCGGCAAGGATGAAGAGAATAGCTACGGCTCCCGCCATTTGTTTACAAAGTTGTTTCATACTGTTTTAATTTAGTCTAGTTTATAGTTCATAGTTAAAGACAGGGGCGGTGAAAGAACTCCCTATAGGAATAAAACTAAAATGTGTTAATGTGTGGAAGAGGGGGGAATATGTGATTATGGCTCTTGCCGGATAATACATGATCCAACAAGAGCCATACGATATAAAGGGGCTATACTTTAATTAGCTTGATTCTCAACAATATTTTGATTGCTGACAGTCTTTACATATTCTATCCGGATATTGCTCTGTTCATTCTCCTCTAACAGCATAGAACGAGGTTCCGGTACTGCAAGCTTTATTTCTGTCGCGTTGAAATTCCGTGTAAAGCGGATCATTCCTGCCTTCTGAGCTTGTGCTTCAATAGCATGCAGATAGAAATTTTCTAAGCGTAAAGAGTCGCTTGTACCCGAAATAGAAATAAATTCCTGAACATTGGTCGCTTTCACTTGGGATAAGTATATGTTTCGGAAGTGAGGGAATCCCTTTTCGGAAGGTATTACTGGTGTAAGCATAACTTTCCAGTGTTCGGGGAGTTCTTTGCCTTTGTAATTTTCGGGAAGTGTACTATAACTATATTTAGGGTTCCAATTAGGGTCGGCGCCAAAAATCCGACGGACATTTTTAGCTTCTACGCGTGTTATATAGATATTCTCAATGACTCCACCGCGTGTCATGGCGCTTTTCAATTGCAATACGTTTGATGTGCCGAATGCTTTGAGATCATGAGCCAGCACATTTCGTATGCCACCGGAAGTCTCACTACCGCAGGTGATGAGCCCTCCGCCTTTGTGGACTGTACAATTGCGTATCACTATATTTTCCGTAGGACGATTGACACGTAGCCCGTCGGCATCTCTACCCGCTTTCAGGCATATATTATCATCGTTACAGTCTATTTCACAGTTTTCTATCAAGATATTTGTGGACGAATCGATATCGATGCCATCCGTACTGGGACCACGTCCGCCAATATTGTTATTAATAATTAATCCGTCTACTGTACAGTGGTCAGAGTATAAAATCTGGCATCCCCAAAAACCGGTACGCATCAATGTAAAATTACTTAGAGTGACGTCCGAACTGTTTTCAACGAGGATACCGCGGACACGCTTACAGTCGTAATCCACAATCCAGCGTAAACCTTTGGCTTCATATTCTTTCCGCATAGCCCAGTATTTATCCCAAAATATCTTACCCCGGCAATCCAGAGTCCCTTCGCCACTGACAGATGCTTTCTCTTCGCCGATGATATTTATTACTGCTGCGGGCCATACCATCTCAATACCTGCAATGCGTGAGCGGAATTCCGGATAACAATGAATATCAGAACAGGCTATCAGGGTCACGCCTTTACTTATTTGCAGATTAACCCCGCTTTTGACAAAGAGTGCTCCTGTCAGATAATAACCCGGTTGCAGCGTAACGGTTCCTCCTCCGGAGAGTGCGCAACTGTCTATTGCTTTTTGAATGGCATCTGTACTAAGAACCGTACTATCGGCAACAGCACCGAAGGAGTTAGCGGATACCACTGTACTACTATCCGGTAATTGCCGGCTACCTACATTCTCTGTCCAAGAGAAGTCCGGTTGTTGAGGGATTTCTCCCCATTCAAAGTTATTAGTATCAAGTCGGGGGTGTGCACACGAAAAAAGAAGTGCTCCTGACAAAAGCAGGGAAAAGGTATATCTTCTTTTCATATAATTAAAATATTGATTATTAATTGTGATCCGATCTCCATGAATTCTACTGAAAAAATCACCGCTAAAGTAGGGCATTTGCACTATTTATTATATAGAGGTATGTACAGATGCATGTAATATTTGTTTTTGTACGCTATTCATACCTTGTCCATATCTGAAGTGTATCCGAACAGTACTTGCTCCGTACATTCTCCACTCAGAGGTACCTCTACACGGAGAAAGTACGGTGTTGGTATGGAGCAAGTGCGTTTCAAGAAAGGCTGGGAGTACTGGAATCTGATGAAAAGCACGGTTTTCTATGTTTTTGTCCGTTTTTACATTGCCTCTTTTCTTATTTGGTGCTAAGTTTGCGATACATTTTAATATTATTGAAAAATAGAGGATATGAGACAGCTATTCGTGATTTTGCTTGCACTGGGTATTGGGATGCCGGTAAATGCCAAACAGATAACTTTCACAAAGAAGGGAGGGACTCATTACTGCATGAGTGGACAAGACACTCTTGTTGTCCAGACTGCTTTAAAAGAACACTATATTTTGTCTATTGCTCCGTACAAAGGTGACAAGGCATGTGCTATCAGTTATACATTCGATGACGGTTTGGCGGAACAATATTCATTGGTTGCTCCTCAGTTTGAGAAAAGGGGATTCCGGGGTACATTTGCTATTAATGGTTCTAAGATTAATAGCGATGGTGGACTAACTACGGATACCACGAGGATGAGCTGGGAGCAAGTGAAAGACTTATCGGACAGAGGACATGAGATATCGAATCATGGTTGGAAACATAAGAATTTTGCCCGATTTCCGTTAGAGGAAATCAGAGAGGATATTTATAAGAACGATAGTGCCATCTTTGCCAATACAGGAGTCATGCCCCGCACTTTTGTGTATCCTAATAACAATAAGAAAGAAGAGGCTAAGAAGATTGCTGTTCAGAACCGGGTAGGTACAAGAACCAAACAACGTTCTATCGGTAGTAAATCTACTCCTCAGAACCTGGAAGCTTGGGTAAATACTTTAATAGAAACTAATGATTGGGGGGTAGGAATGACGCATGGCCTGACCTATGGTTATGATGCTTTTCGTAATCCACAACGCTTCTGGGATCATTTGGATCAAGTAAAAGCAAAGGAGGATAAAATCTGGGTTGGGACATTCCGTGAAGTGGCAGCTTATGTTGAAGAAAAGGGAGCGACTCAGTTGGATATTGTATGTGAAAAAAATCATTTAAGAATAACTCCGGAATTGACTTTGGATAAGGAGTTATTTATAGAACCGTTGACGCTGGTTATTAAAGGAAAGCAGATAAAAAAGATTTCCGCCAGACAAGATGGGAAGAAACTGCCTGTGCAACTTCATACAGATAAAGCCGTTTTTGACTTTAATCCTTATGGAGGTGTGATAGAAGTAAATCTTAAATAAGTAAAATCATAAAGAACATGTCTGTTATGATATGTAAGAATCAGCAGACATAAAACTTTATTAAAAATGAAAGTCTTATGAAAAAAGTGATGATGTATTCTATTTTGTTGTTTATCCTTGTTGTAAGTAGTTGTCATGTAGCTGTTTCCAAACCGGTTCATGTAATTATTGCAGCAGGTCAGTCGAATACTGACGGACGGACCTCAAATAAGGATTTACCAGATTATATTAAAGCATTGGCAAAAGATACTGCAGAGTATTCCGAAGGGGCATATCCTTATTGCCGGATTGCACAGAATGATCCGGACGGAAAATTCATCCCTTTTTGGCCTCGGGCTGCGCGAAGTGAGCGAAATAACTTGTGGGCCTATGATGCTGTGACCTATTATTGGCTGGAACAGTTATTAAAAGATAAATTTTATGTGATTAAATGGGCAGTTGGTGGAACCTCTATTGCTCCTAATTATGATTCTGCAAAAGGAAGATATTGGTCGGCAAATCCTGAATGGCTATCTCAAACAGAATCGACATCTAAGGGAGGAAGATCGCTGTTATTGTCATTTATTCAGGAAATAGATATTTGTATTGATCAAACTCTTTCGAAGTTGGAAGAAGGGTATCACATTGATGCTTTTCTTTGGCATCAGGGAGAGAGTGACCAAGGTAAGGGAAAAGATTATTATGATAATTTGAAGGCTGTAGTTACTTATGTGCGCACACATTTAAGTCAGAAAACAGGCAAGGATTATTCGAAGCTTCCCTTTATATTCGGTACAGTTGCCAGAAGTAATAAGTCTTATAGCTGTGAGGTGGAAGCAGGTATGCGCCACTTGGCAGAGGAAGATTCAAATGCTTATCTGATAGATATGTCTGATGCGGAGCTATTGAATGACCGACTTCATTTTAATAAGAAATCGGCAGAGCATTTGGGTAAGGAAATGTATAAGCGTTTGGCTGAAATAATGTTTTAAAGGAATTCCGGAAACGTATTGATAATTGAAATTAGTGGGTATGAAATTGATTTTACGGACTTTATTGTGTATTCTCGGAGTGTTGCTTTCCAATATGATTGCACATGCGCAGTTGTCGACACCCCAAGTGCTTTCATCAAACATGGTCTTGCAGCAGGGACAGAAGATTCCTGTATGGGGAACGGCCGAACCTAATGAGGCTATTTTAATTTCTTTCGGTAAACAGCGGGTGAAAGTACGTGCAAATGCTTCAGGACGCTGGATGGCCGAGTTGAAGCCGATGGCTGCCAATAAGAATCCTCAGCAAATGTCGATAAAAGGGAAAAGAACAAGTATTGTTTATGATAATATTGTTGTAGGTGAAGTTTGGTTATGTTCCGGACAATCGAATATGGTATATAAAATGAAACTACCGGGTAATTATGCCCTTCCGGCAAAAGGAGAGAATCTGGCTGCTTTGGAGCTCCGGAAACCGGCTAATGAGATGATTCGTGTCTTTGTGGTCAGGCGCGACGATAAACCGGTATCGTGGAAGGTGGCAGACGGTGAAAGTCTTGCAGAAGTTTCAGCAGTTGGTTACTTTTTCGGAAAAGCCCTTCAAGAACAGCTTGATGTACCCGTAGGTATTATAACAGCTGCCGTAAATGGATCGCGCATAGAGACTTGGACATCGAAGGAAGCGTATGAACATTCTCCGGTTTTCGGTCCGCAACTTAAAGAAGGTGAAGGTAAAATGGATGGCATGATTCCGGGTGGCCGGTATGAGACAATGGTTCTTCCTTTGATTCCCTTTGCCATTAAAGGCTGTCTTTGGTATCAGGGAGAGAGTAATTGCATGATACGTGACAGGCAATATGCTGAAAAGTATCAGGTATTGGTAGATAGTTGGAGGGAGGCTTTTAATGTTCCGGGTGCACCGTTCTATTCTGTATTATTGGCTCCGCATCTCTATTCTAATAGGATGTCTAAGGATAGGCCACCGGTTACTGCCGAAGAGTTGCCGATATTCCATCAGCAGCAGATAAAGGCGAGGAGCATGATTCCGAATACTGATTTTGTTGTGGTATCGGATCTTGTAGATAAGCTGAGGGATATTCATCCTTCTTATAAATGGAAAGTGGGAGAGCGTCTGGCACGTGTAGCTTTAGCTAAAGATTATGGCTTGGCGGAAGTGGTTTGGTCGGGTCCTTGTGCCGATAAGGCGGAAGTTGTGGCTGATTCCATAGTGGTATCTTTCGGGCACGTTGCTGATGGGCTGAAAACAAACAATAAAGGTCGCTTGGACTGGTTTGAGATTGCAGGAAAGGACGGAGTGTTCCGCCCGGCGTTGGCAGATATAAGAGGACGGAATAAAGTAGTCGTTTATCATCCTGAGATCGTGCAACCGGTACAGGTGCGTTTCGGTTGGCATGAAACGGCAATGCCAAATCTTGTAAATTCGGAAGGTTTGCCTGCGATTCCTTTTTCAAGGGTTTCTTTGTCAGAAAGGTGAAAAAATACAAATGGTATAATGGGTGTTTTATTTTTCTAACTGGAAAGATATTTTTTCCCAATAGGAGAAAAATAGTTTAGTAATAGCTGATAACAGCGCAGCCCTTTATTTGTGTAATTTGCTTGTCAATACCCCTTTGTTCCCGGATGGTGTAGCCATCTGCGCAAAAGGATGTAGCCATCTGAGGTAAAGGGTGTACCTTGGAAAAGAATGGTTATTGTGCATAAGTTGATTTTTAATTATCGTTCTTCAGAAGGCCTGTTTTAAGGGTCCGTTTTTTCATGGAAAATCATGTAAAAGTATGGAGAATAGTGCCGGAAAGCGATGGGTAGGATACCTTTTTAACCGTGCGTTTGTTTTTACATGCTTTTGTACTATTTTACATTCAATCACATAATCTATGTGGTTACATTTGCAATCTGTTTCAAGTAACGTTTTTGATTTATCAAAATTAAATTGAGAATTAAAACTATAATGTTAACTAAAAAAAAAGAATGCATGAAAAACAGAAGAAAAAGCAATCTGTTTGGTTGCCTGCATGAGTTCAGGCAATTTTTCTTCATTACATTGCTATCAGTGCTTTCCGTGAATCTCTATGCGCAGCAGAGAGGTATTCAAGGTGTTGTGGTAGATGGTAATGGAGAAACTATAATGTTTTGTCGGAAGACGGCAAGGCTGGAGTGATTACCGACCTGGATGGTAATTTCAAATTGGATGTCCCGGTGGGTACTAACATTAAGATTTCATACATTGGTTATAAGACCAAGGTATTGAAAGCGACTGCCGGGAATATGAGGATTGTTTTATTGGAAGATTCCGAAATGCTCGCCGAAGTGGAAGTGGTAGCCTATGGCGTGCAAAAGAAAGTGACGGTGACCGGTGCGCTTTCGAGTGTGAAAACGGATGATTTGGTTCGTACACCGGTGTCTTCCGTAAACAACGTGTTGGCAGGTCAGCTTTCCGGTGTGACTACCGTACAGTATTCGGGTGAGCCGGGTTCGGATGCTGCCAAGATTTTCGTACGTGGTCAGGGTACTTGGGCAGATTCTGAACCGTTGATTCAGGTGGATGGCGTGGAACGTTCCATGGCGGACATTGACCCCGAAGACATCGAAAGCATCACTGTGCTGAAAGATGCCTCGGCGACGGCCGTATTCGGTGTGCGCGGTGCCAACGGTGTAGTATTGATTACCACCAAGCGCGGTAAGGAAGGACAGGCCAAAATTGACATCAACACCTCTTTCTCTGCGTTGACTCCGACTAGTCTCTTAGAGCAGGCAAACAGTTATGAATACGGGACTTTCTTCAACCAGATGCAGCGGAATGACTTTGACTTCTCTAGCGGTGAGACGTTCACTCCGATGTTCTCGGATGGAGTGCTTGAGAAATTCTGGGACGGCAGCGACCCCATCCGCTTTCCGAGTATGCGTTGGGTCGATTACATCATGAAAGATGTTACCATGCAATCCAAGCATAATGTCAACATCAGCGGTGGTACCAAGACCATGCGCTACTTTGTTTCTGCCGGTCTCATGACACAAGGTGGTCTGTTTACCGAATTTGATGATTTTCATTATGACTACCGCTATCAGCGTTTCAACTATCGTGCTAACCTCGACTTGGATGTGAGCAAGACTACCACTTTGTCGTTCAACCTGGCCGGTTCGGTAGACAATGCACAGAAGCCCCGTACCAGTCAGGGCGCTTCCGGCATGATTATGAGTATGCTGCAGGCCACTCCTTTCAGCAGTCCGGGTATCGTTGACGGAAAGAATATCGCCACTACCACCGATTATAGCGATGGACTGACCTTGCCTTTTACAGGAGGCGGTGCCATGAATTATTACAGCAGTGGAGGTACCGGCGGTTATTACCATTACAATAACAACAAGTTGCAGTTAGATCTTGCATTGGATCAGAAGTTGGACTTCATCACCAAAGGCCTTGCATTTAAGCTCAAAGGTTCGTATAACAATATGTTCAACGTGACCAAAGGAGGTACTGTGGGACGTGCTTCATATTTTCCTGTTATTCAAGAGGATGGCAGTATTCTTTATCGTAAAGAAGGCGAAAATACTCCCGTCAGTTACAGTGAAGATACCGGAAAGGCGCGCGACTGGTATTTTGAGGCACAGTTGAACTACAATCGCACTTTCGGTGATCATTCCGTAGGCGCATTGGTGCTCTATAACCAGAGCAAGAATTACTATCCTAGCACTTATTCGGACATTCCGCGCGGATATGTAGGTTTGGTGGGCCGTGTCACTTACGACTACAAGAGCCGTTATATAACCGAGTTCAATGTAGGTTACAATGGTTCCGAAAACTTCCACCCCGACCGCCGTTTCGGTGTGTTTCCGGCAGGCTCTATCGGTTGGGTGGTCAGCGAGGAAAGCTTTTTCAAGCCCTTGAAAAAAGCCATCCCTTTCTTGAAGTTCCGTGCCTCATGGGGTTTGGTAGGTAACGACAAAGTGGGTGGCTCGCGCTTCATGTATCTGGCCGATCCCTTTCTGTATAGTGATAAGATGGGTACCCGTGGCGGTTATGCCTACAACTTCGGTGTAGAAAACTCAGTGCTGCTCCCGGCTTATTATGAGGATGTGAACAACAAGAACAACCCAGAGGTGACTTGGGAAAAGGCGTTCAAACAAAACTACGGTATCGATGTCAACTTATGGAACGACCGTCTGCGTGCCACTTTCGACTACTATAAGGAACACCGTACGGACATCCTGCTGAAAGACTACACTGCACCCGCCATCGTAGGCTTCCAGCCGCCTTACGCCAATCTGGGTGTGGTAGACAGCTGGGGATGGGAAGTTTCCTTGAACTGGAATCACAAGGTGAACGATAACTTCCGCTATTGGACTACGCTGAACCTCTCTCACAACCAGAATGAGATTATCGAGAAAAAGGAATCTCCCTATACCAATGCTTACCAGTATGAGAAGGGACACCGGATCGGTGCTCGCTATATGTACAAATTCTTCCGTTTCTATGACGAAGACACGCCCCGTTTGTACGAAGAAAAATTCGGCCAGCCTTTCCCGAAACAGCTCGTTAACTTGAAAGACGGTGATGCCGTGTTTGTGGACTTGGACGGTAACGGCGTAATCAATGAAGACGATAAGACCCGTGAGTTGGGCTATACCGACGACCCGCAATACATTGCCGGTCTGAATGCCGGTTTTGCATGGAAAGATTTCGAATTCAACATGCAGTGGACGGGTTCTTGGGACGTATCGCGTGTCATCAGCGACGTGTTCCGCTATCCGTTCCTGGACCGTACGACGAAAGACCGCGGCGGCTTGCTGAAATATCATGTTGAGAATACATGGAATCCCGACAGACCGGGGCAGGATTATGAATATCCGCGCGCCACTTGGTCCAACGGAGCTAACAACAACTATCAGGATTGCGCTCTTTATGAAAAAGATGCGAAATATCTGCGTTTGAAGACGATTATGCTTGCTTATAACATGAAACTTCCTTTCTTCAAGAAGATTGGATTGGATCGTGCCCAAGTGGCATTGAGCGGTTACAATCTGCTGACCTTTACTCCTTTCATTTGGGGTGACCCCGAAACACGTGCCAGCGCTTCGCCCTCATACCCGCTTCAACGTACTTATACCATTAGTCTGAAACTTAATTTTTAAGCAAAAATGAAACTGAATATCAAATATATCATAGGTGTGGCAGCTGTGGCTACTCTCGGAATGGTTTCTTGTACGGATGAGATAAAGTTCGGAAACGCATTTCTGGAAAAGGCTCCGGGCGGCACGG
>ENA-OPEE01001468-OPEE01001468.1-human-gut-metagenome-genome-assembly--contig:-NODE-1468-length-16801-cov-4.056790_pt1 | contig 16801 bp, 13 predicted proteins | sample MGYA00241263_ERZ501506 | MGnify/ENA primary metagenome ERZ501506 (study PRJEB25962, sample SAMEA2042626) | human gut metagenome | biome: human gut; feature: human-associated habitat; material: faeces...
GTTGCTAAAGCAACCGCGCCTCGGCGCGAGAATGTGCCAAGGCACATTCTTTTTTATAGTTCTATAAGAAGCCTCATTTTCCATTCGCGATGTATGCTGCCGGGCGCACCGTATTAAAAACAGCCGCCGTACAAACACGGCAGCTGTTTTTGTTATCGCTATCTGATATTTTATTTATCGATAATGCTTGCATGGAACTCCTGCAGAGACTGCACCGGAAGCTTGCCGTCACGTTTTGCGGAACGGATGCCTTCTACAGTTGCCTTTGCAGCAGCCATGGTTGTAATATACGGAATACGGTTCTTAATGGCAGCCTTACGAATGTAGCTGTCGTCGGTTGTACCCTTCTTGCCGCGGGGAGTATTGACAATCAGCTGGATCTGGTCATTCGTGATCTTATCCAGGATGTTCGGACGTCCCTCGTTGAGCTTGCATACCTTCAGGGCAGGAATACCGGCCTGTTCGATCAGGTCACAGGTTCTGCCGGTTGCCATAATTTCAAAGCCAAGCTGATAGAAGCCTCTTGCAACGTCAACTACCTCTGCCTTATCTCTGTCATTAACAGAAATCAGCACGCAGCCGGAAGTGGGCAGCTTGGTCTTTGTCGCTTCTTCTGCCTTGAAGAATGCATCACCAAAGTCTGTAGACAGTCCAAGAACCTCACCGGTGGAACGCATTTCAGGTCCGAGTACCGGGTCAACCTCCGGGAACATATTGAAGGGGAATACCGCTTCTTTTACACCGTAGTGAGCGAATTTCTTTTCTTTCAGCTCCGGCACCGGGCTCTTGCGTCCGGTATAAGGCAGGGTAACGATATCCGTTGCAATCTGAACCATGTTGATGCCGCAGACCTTGGATACAAGCGGAACGGTTCTGGATGCACGGGGATTTGCCTCGATGACAAATACCTTGCCGTCCTCAATCGCATACTGCATATTCATCAGGCCAACAACATGCAGCTCCTTTGCGATCTTTCTGGTGTAGTCTTTCAGAGTTTCGATCTGCTCTTCTGTCAGTCCTCTCGGAGGAATGATACAAGCAGAGTCGCCGGAATGGATACCAGCCAGCTCGATATGCTCCATAACAGAAGGAACGAATACATGCTCGCCATCGCTGATTGCGTCCGCTTCACACTCGGTTGCATGATGCAGGAATCGGTCGATCAGGATCGGTCTGTCCGGTGTTACACCCACTGCCTGTTGCATGTAGAAGGTCAGCGCTTCATCGTCATAAACGACCTCCATGCCGCGTCCGCCAAGGACGTAGGAAGGACGTACCATAACCGGATAGCCGATTCTGTGAGCAGTTTCCAGTGCTTCTTCCACATTGACAGCCATTCCTGCTTCAGGCATCGGAATCTCCAGTTTCTCCATCATTTCACGGAACTGGTCACGGTCTTCTGCAAGGTCGATGGCTTCCGGAGTGGTTCCGAGGATATTGACACCGTATTTCTTCAGGTCTGCTGCCAGATTCAGCGGAGTCTGTCCACCGAACTGTGCGATAACGCCAACCGGCTGTTCTTTTTCATAAATTGCAAGGACATCTTCCAGAGTCAGAGGCTCGAAATACAGCTTGTCGGAAGTGTCGTAGTCTGTGGATACCGTCTCAGGGTTACAGTTTACAATGATCGTGGAGAATCCGAGCTTACGCAGTGCTTTTGCAGCATGTACGCAGCAGTAATCGAATTCGATACCCTGACCGATTCTGTTAGGACCGCCGCCGAGGATCATTACCTTCTGTTTGCTGTTGTCTACCGGGCTTTCGTCCTTGATATGATAGCTGGAGTAATAGTATGCGGAATCCTCAGTAGAACTTACATGAACACCTTCCCAGCCTTCCACAACGCCAAGCTCTGTTCTGCGTGTCCGAATTGCTTCCTCGGATACACCCAGGATCTGGCTTAAATATTTATCAGAGAAGCCATCCAGCTTTGCCTGTTTCAAATCAGCATCTGCAGGAACCTGTCCGTGATAAGCAGCAACGAGCTTCTCTTCTTCCTCAACCAGCTCCTTCATCTGCTCGATAAAGTAATCCTTAACTTTGGTCAGTTTGTTGATTTCTTCTACAGATGCACCCTTACGCAGCGCTTCATACATGATGAAATAGCGCTCGCTGCTGGGAGTTGCAAGCATGGTCAGAAGCTCTTTTTTGGACTTCTGATCAAAATCCTTTACATGACCAAGACCATAACGGCTCTTTTCCAGAGAACGGATCGCTTTCTGGAATGCTTCCTTATAAGTCTTGCCGATGCTCATGACTTCGCCGACTGCTCTCATCTGAGTTCCGAGCTTATCCTCTACGCCCTTGAACTTTTCAAATGCCCAGCGCGCGAATTTCAGAACGATATAATCGCCGTCCGGAACGTATTTATCCAGTGTGCCATATTTACCGCAAGGAATTTCATCCAGAGTCAGACCGCATGCCAGCATTGCAGAAATAAGAGCGATCGGGAAACCGGTTGCCTTACTTGCAAGTGCAGAAGATCTGGAAGTTCTGGGGTTGATTTCAATAACAACAACACGACCGGAAATCGGATCATGTGCAAACTGTACATTCGTACCGCCGATTACCTCAATCGCATCTACGATACGGTATGCCTGATCCTGCAGCTTCTTCTGTACCTCCTCGGAAATCGTCAGCATTGGAGCGGAACAGAAGGAATCCCCTGTATGCACACCAACGGGATCGATGTTTTCAATAAAGCATACGGTAATCATATTTCCTTTTGCATCCCGGACAACTTCCAGCTCCAGCTCTTCCCATCCAAGAATGGACTCTTCTACCAGAACCTGACCCACGAGGCTCGCCTGCAGACCTCTTGCGCAGACTGTCTTTAATTCTTCTTTATTATAAACAAGACCGCCGCCGGCGCCGCCCATGGTGTATGCAGGACGCAGAACAACCGGATATCCCAGCTTGTCCGCAATCGCAAGTGCCTCGTCTACGGAGTAGGCGACGTCGCTTCTTGCCATCTCAACACCAAGCGCATTCATGGTTTTTTTAAACTCAATACGATCTTCGCCGCGCTCAATTGCATCTACCTGAACGCCGATTACCTTTACATTGTATTTGTCCAGCACGCCTGCTGCCTGCAGCTCGGAGCAAAGATTCAGTCCGGACTGTCCGCCCAGGTTCGGAAGCAGTGCATCCGGGCGTTCCTTTTCAATAATCTGCTCGAGACGTTCCACATTCAGCGGTTCAATATATGTGATATCCGCTGTGTCCGGATCTGTCATGATCGTTGCCGGATTCGAGTTTACCAGTACGATTTCGTAGCCCAGCTTTTTCAGTGCCTTGCAAGCCTGTGTGCCGGAGTAATCGAACTCACATGCCTGTCCGATAATGATCGGTCCTGAGCCAATAATCAGTACCTTATGAATGTCTTGTCTTTTCATAAATCCACCCATATTATCCTTTCTGTAAACGTATTCCCTAAAAACCCATTGTATATTCTAGCACAATTTGCAAAGGACAACAAGATTTTTTTCGATTAGTTGAAGCCAAAAAACTTCTGGCAGATTTTGTAGCCTTCCACAGAAATCCATCTTCCGGTTTTTCCAGGCAGATTCATACAGTTTCCTAAAAGACCGTAACGCAGCTTTCTGTAAACCTTCTTGTCCTTTTGTCTGATGTAGTTTAACAGCTCACGCTTTTTCTCGAGAGATTCCGGTGTGTTGATGCGGATCAGCAGGATGGAGGAGATCGTCGTTATGATGTCCAGATAGCTTAGCATATACTTTGCAAGGGGCTTATTACCCATGATCTCGCTCTTCTTTTCCACAAAGTAGTCTGTCATGATCTGGTTGACCTTGATCTGCTGGTCGATTCGTCCGGTCATGACCTTTTCGTTGACGGACTGATCTGACCTGCCGATAAAATAGCGGTAGAAATTCACATCCAGATAGTACATGTTGCGGACATACGGCAGAGGCTCAAAGACATAAATATTGTCCACATAAAACGTATGCTCCGGAAGCTTTAAACCGCATTCCCGCAAAAGCTTCGTCCGGTAAATAACGGAATGCATCAGGATATACTGACCGACATGGAAACGTCCGACATCTTCCCAGCCAAACATACGGTATTCCGGCAGGACATGTTTATAACGCATCACCTTTTTGCGGCGTTCCCCCTCTTTTTCGTAAACAAAGTTGCTGATCAGAAGATCAAGTGTATCCACACCGCCGGTCAGCTCTCTCAGCTTTTCCAGAATGGCGAGATAGGCATCTTCTTTTACCCAGTCGTCACTGTCTACCACTTTAAAATAAATTCCGGTCGCATTTTCAATTCCGGTGTTGACCGCAGAGCCGTGTCCGCCGTTTTCCTTATGGATCGCCTTTACGATCGTAGGATATTTTGCCGCATATTCGTCTGCGATTTTGGCGGTGTCATCCTTCGAACCGTCGTTGACAATCAAAATCTCAACATCCTCTCCCCCCGGAAGCAGAGATTCGATGCAATGTGCCATATAATCCTGCGAATTATAGCAGGGAATTGCAATAGAAAGCAGTTTCATAGTGTTGTTCCTTTCATCTTCTGGATACCTGTCTGAATTCTCAGATAAGCGCTGTAGGCTGCAAATGCGGACGGAATCGGGTAATTTTTTTCGATTTCCTGCGTCTCAACAAAAAGAAGGGATTCATCCTGACCCATGGGCTCCAGTTCATCCACCAGAACCTGATAGCCGGTCATGTGCCACTCCTTATGGGTGAAAATATGTTTCGATTCCGGAAGCTTCTCCATCCGGACAGCTTCCACACCCTGTTTTTTCAGCCATTCCCTGACCTCTTCCAACGATGCCTTTTTGTCCATCGCCGGAAATTCATACAGTCCTGCCAGCAGTCCCTTTTTCGGACGCTTACGCAAAACGACCTGTCTACTCGTTCGAATCACGAGAATCGTCTTATCTTCGATCGTCCTTGCCTTTTTGGCTGCCTTTTGCGGATACTGCTGCCAGGTGCCGTGCAATCCTACAAGGCAGAATTCCTGCCACGGACAGTTGCTGCACTTCGGTGCACCGTTTGGCAGACAGACGGTTGCGCCAAGCTCCATCAACGCCTGATTAAAGTCACCGGGGCGATCCTTTGGCATAACAGGACGCAGTTCATCCTCTACTCTTTTTTTTACCGACTGATCGGAAATATCGCTGTTATCCTCCAAAAGCCGGGCAATGACGCGCAGCACGTTTCCGTCCACTGCGGGATTGGGCTGTTTAAAGGCAATCGAAGAAACCGCGCCAGCTGTGTAGCTTCCGATTCCTTTTAGCTTTAAAAGCTCCCTGTAATCCGACGGCATCTCTCCGCCGTATTCTGTCACAATCTGCTGTGCCGCAGCCTTTAAATTCCGTGCCCTGCTGTAATAGCCGAGCCCTTCCCAAAGTTTTAATAATTCATCATCATCCACTTCGGCGAGCGCTTCGATATCCGGCAGTCGTTCCATAAAGCGCGCAAAATACGGTTTTACCGCCTCGACCCGCGTCTGCTGCAGCATGATCTCCGATACCCAGACCCGATACGGCGTTGGTTCTTCCCGCCAGGGTAAGCTCCGTCTGCTTTTATCATACCATGTTAATAGCCCCGGCGCAATCCGGTTTAACAGTTCCTGTTTTCTCTGTACTTCAATATTTCTTGGGGTTTGTTGCTTCAATCCAGTTCTCCGTTTTTTTCTTTTTTGCTCACCGCAGGCGATTGCACTCATAACGCTCCAGTGTCATCAGGCAGCTTTTCAGCGTGTCGTACTGCTCCTCCAAGCTGCCCTCCGAAAGCTCCAGATCCAGGGAAGCAGCAATGGCATTCAACATATGAAGATCGGCTTTGCCCTCCAGCGCTGCAAATACTTCCAGCTTTTCTTCGTAGCTGTCCGCATCTAAAAAGGCGAGCAGACCGGGATCGGGCTGGGGCTCAACAGGGCTCTCGGAGGATGCTGCAGCGGGCCGGGACTCAACAGTGCTCTCTGACGGCATTGCAGCGGGTCGGGGCTCAACAGGGTTCTCTGACGGCGCTGGAACGGGCTGGGGCACTGCCGCTGCTTCCGCCATCGGGATCCGCATAAAGCGGTCTTTTCCCGCTGCATCAGGATATTTCTTTGCATCCACCTTTTCCAGAAACATGGAAAGCGGCCTTGCAAAAACCTGGAACTCTCCATAAAGCGCCTGATAGATCACAAGCTGCTCTCCGGTCTCCGTGTGGGTTGCCAGCGTCACGATCCGATAAAGCTTTCCTTTAAAATGCTGATAAATTTCTCCTGCCTGGGGAATCTGGTTCATCAAGTCTGCCTCCTGTCCTTTTCTGTCATCGTTTCATCCAAACGATTCTCTGATATCACAGTATACCCTAAATTTCAAAAGCTGTCATGCGAAAAGTTTTCCTCTTTACGAGCCTTTCATTTGGTTGTATGATGTCTTTGAAATCTAAAGACCGCATCATTCAGAAAAGAGGCATCTTCTATGTCAGACAAGGACACGCACACTTACCTTGAAGTCAACGGTGATTTCCGCATGCGTGAGCTCGATCACAACGATCTGGAGCAGTTCAACGCACTTTTACAGTATGCTTTTCAGGTAACCTCCTACGAGCTCTTCCAGACCGGCTGGGAGCAGGAGGAAATCAAATATGCCAAACGTCCGATTCTCGAGGACGCTTATGTACTCGGTTGGTTTTATAAAGAAAAGCTGGCATCTATGATCGTCGTTTATTCCATGCAGATCAACATTCAGGACAACATTATGGCGATGGGCGGCATCACCGGAGTCACTACTTATCCGGAATACACCGGACGCGGACTGATTCATTCCCTGATGCGCTATGTCATCGACTATATGCACAAAAAGAAGCTTCCCATTTCATTTCTGTATCCATATTCCATTCCATTTTATCGGAAAATGGGCTGGGAGATCGTGTCCGACAAGCTCACCTTCACAGTCAAGGATACGCAGCTTCCAAAGGCCTTTCCCGTCCGGGGCATGGTCGAACGTGTCAGCCTGGATTCCGAGGATTTTCATAACGTGTATTCCTATTTTGCCATGCAGCACCACGGTGCACTCATTCGCGACAAGCTGGCCTGGGATGAATACTGGCGCTGGGAAAATGATGATATGATCGTAGCCCTTTATTATAATGAAGAGCACAAGCCCCTTGGTTATCTGGTTTATTACATTGCAAATGAAATTTTTCATATTAAGGAAATGGTTTATTTAACCAGCGAAGCCAGACACGGTCTATGGAACTACATCAGCGCGCATTTTTCTATGATCACACAGGTACGGGGGGATAATTATTCCGGTGAACCCATGGCATATCTGTTCGAAGACAGTGAGATTGAAGAAACGATAGCTCCCTACATTATGGCGCGAATAGTGGATGTTGAAAGCTTTTTGCAGGAGTATCCCTGGCAGATCCAGCCGGAGGATTTCAAAATCCATTTCCGGGTTACTGACGGCCTTGCTTCCTGGAATCAGGGAGATTTTCTCGTTTCCTGGCACGAGGGGGAAACAACCTGTGAGCGTGTCGAGGACAATCAGTCCATTAACGTCGTAGAACTCGACATTAACACGCTCACTGCCTTGATGATGGGCTACAAGCGCCCGACCTATCTTTACGACCATGAAAAAATCTCGATGGAATACTATATGCTGACCTGGCTGGAGCGGCTGATTCCGGTCAAGAAACCGTATTTTTCGGATTATTTCTAAACTTCACGCACAGAACCCTGCCCTGCAGGAATGCGCGCCGGGTACACCAACACAAAAGGCGGTACAGAGCTCAAAATCTGTACCGCCGTTTTCTGCACGTTGTTTCCGATAGTTCACTCTTTCTTTGCCGCCTGAATCTGATCAAACAGCTCCGCGCAGGCAATTGTCGTCGCATGCGGAACAACCGGACTTTCCGTTTTCTTTGCGCGCACGCAGCGGATCGTCTCTTCGATCTCGTAGGTAAAGCCCTTCTGCGTCGTCGTATCTGTGAATTCTTCCTTCAGCATTCCATCCGCCCCATATAAAAAGCATTTGGACGCATAATGGGGATCGGGCAGCTCAATGCGCCCTTCCCGACCGTAGATCACCATGCTGTTGCCCATAGGCGCTGCAAAGCTCGTCACAAGATCTGCCAGCACATGTTCGAACTTCACCGTAACCTGATCGGTTAAGTCCACACCGGTCTGATCAAGGTTCGCAGCCGCATAGGTTTTGCGGACAGGCTCATTGACCAGCCAGGTCGCGATTTCATAGGCATAAACCGTGATATCCGTCGCAGCTCCGCCGCACAGCAGAGGGCTGTGATACCGATTGTCTGCTCCCTCCGGCGCGAGAAAACCGATTCTTCCCTGTAAGGCTTCCAGTCTGCCGATTTTTCCTTCTGCCGCCCATTTTTTTGCCTGGTTGACCGCGGGCAAAAACCGGCTCCACATCGCTTCCATTACAAAGGTTTGGTCTTTTTCTGCTTTTTCAAAAACCGCTTTTGCCTCTGCACTGTTCGTAAACATCGCTTTTTCGCACAACACCGGAACGCGATGCTCCAGACAAAGCATCGTCAGACGGAAATGGTCGTTTGGTGTCACTGCAATATAAACACAGTCCGGCTTTTCCTCTATCAGCATCTGCTCATAGTTGTCATACGCATGGGCTACGCTGCATTCCTCCGCAAATTTTTGTGCGCGTCCCAGATCCTTACTGGCGATCGCGCTCACCTCACAGTCCTCCACCAGCGTCACTGCATCGCAAAACTGATGTGCGATGTTGCCTGCTCCCATAATGGCAAATCGAAATGTACTCATGTTTTTTACCCCTTTTTTTATATTGTGTTCTTACGCAAAAGCTGCGTATTACTATGCATTTTCCTCGGCTGCGTCGCTCAGCCCTTTTCCTCGCCCCAGCGCAGCAGCAGACGACTCAAATACCGTACCGCAGGCATCAATGCCGCCGGGTCCACCTGAAAGGTCGGCTGATGGATTGTCGCCCCCTTTCCGATGCCGATTTTAATATAGCAGCCGGGCACTTTCTCCATGTAGAAAGAAAAATCATCTCCGCCGAGCGACTGTTCTTCCGGAACAGTCTGAAAGCCCTCCGCTTCTGCCGTTTCCTTTGCAAAAGCCGCCATTTCTGCATCGTTGCAAACAGCCGGAGGACCGGGAATCCACTCTACCTCTGCGGACGCGCCATAGGCAGATGCGGTCTGCTCTGCGATGGCTTTTAAGCGTTTTTCAAACAGGCAGCGATCCTGTCGATCCATGGTGCGGACAGTTCCCTCCAGCTGTGCCGTCTGTGGAATCACATTCCAGGTATTGCCCGCTTCCAGTCGCGTGACGCTGATGAGCGCAGGATGGAACGGATTGATATTGCGGGTCACGATCGTCTGAAATGCCTGAACCATGGCTGCAGCCGCCGGAATTGGATCAACGCCATCATCCGGATGTGCGCCGTGGCAGCCGACGCCCGTTATCGTAATCACAAACCGATCTACTGCCGCCGCAACTGCGCCCTCCCGGATGCCGATGGCATTGACCAAATTGGTCGGATCAGAATGAAAGCCCCAGACGCGCGTAACCGAATCGAGTGCCGTCGTTTCCAACACTTTCCATGCGCCCAGGGAGGACTCTTCTCCTGGCTGGAAGAAAAACCGCACTGTCCCACAGAGCTCGTCCTTATGTTCCTGCAGCCAGATCGCAGTCCCGATTCCCGCCGTGATGTGAAAATCGTGTCCGCAGGCGTGCATCTTTCCCGGACATTCCGACGCATAAGGTAAATCCGTCAGCTCAGTAATCGGCAGCGCGTCAATATCGCAGCGAAGCGCCTGCACCGGACCATCCTTTTCTCCCTTTACCTCCGCAATCAGACCGGTTTCCATCGGAATCGGCAGGATCTTTACATCCGCTGCTTTCAACAGCTTTTTAATCTGCGCAGTTGTATCGTATTCCTCATAAGACAGCTCCGGATGTCTGTGAAACCAGTAAAAAATTTCCATTAAATCCATTTCCTGTATCATCGCAAATCCCTCCGATGTCCTCCTGCAGTGTTCCTGCTGCAGTCCTTTCTGCTTTTGCGTGTTCCAGTCTTACTTTCCGCTATTGGGATCCAGCGCATCCCGCAGCGCGTCACCGATAAAGTTAATTGCAATGACCAGCACCACGATCATCAGCCCGGACGGAATCCAGAGCCACGGCTGTTTCGTCAGTACAGTCAGCGACTGCGCGCCGTTTAACATGTTTCCAAGGCTCGCGGTCGGCGGCTGCACACCCATTCCGAGGAACGAAAGTGCCGCCTCATCCAACATCGACAACGCCAGAACCGACGTTGCATACACCAGAATCGGCGCAGCGGTATTCGGCAGAATCTCGGAAAACAGAATATACGGAAGCGGCATTCCTGCCACGAGATCACTTTTAATAAAATTACTCTCCCGCAGGCTCAGCACATTGCCGCGAACCAGACGGGCAATTCCCGGCCAGTCTACAAAGCCCAGAATCAGAATGATGCTCCAGAGCCCCGGCTTAAAAATCGACGCCGCAACCAGCACCAGCAAAATATAGGGAAACGACATGACCATATCCGTAAAACGCATGATAATCATATCCGCAGCGCCGCCAAAATACCCGGCGATCAGTCCTAGAATCACACCGATGACAGTAGAGATCGCCGTCGCCAGCACACCGACCAACAGGGAAATCCGCGTCGCATACAAAAGCCGGCTCAAGACGTCACGACCGATCTGATCCGTTCCCAGCCAATGCTCTGCTGTGGGCGCTTTGGAAAAGCCTCCGACGATTTCATCCGGATTGTACGGTGCGATGATCGGTGCCAAAAGCGCTGCCACCACCAAAACCGCTAAAATCACAAGGCTGACCGTTGCCAGATGATGCTGTTTAAAACGACGGATGACGGTCTGCAAATAGCTTTCTCTTGAAATATCTTTTTTGATACGATCTTTTTTCTCCATCTTCGCCGCTCCTATTTCAGCTGGATTGTCGGGTCTGCCAGCGCATATAAAATATCCGTAATCAGGTTTGCCGCCAGCACAACGATTGCAGACAGCAGGCAGACACCCATAATAACCGGATAATCCCGGTTCGTGATTGCGCTCATCGTCATCAATCCGAGTCCCGGCCAGGAAAAGACCTGCTCAATGATAACCTGACCGCCGAACAGCACCGGAATCTCCATTCCGATTACCGTAATAATCGGGATCAGTGCGTTACGCAGCGCATGCTTATTGATGACAAGAAATCTTCCGATTCCCTTTGCCTTTGCCGTGCGCAGGTAATCCTGCTGCAAAATTTCCAGCATCGCGCTTCGAATATAGCGGATATTTGTACCCGCCATGGAGGTAGCCAGGACTAACACCGGCATCACCATATGCTTTGCCACATCACCCGCGCCGCCTGCAGTTCCGAGCGTCGCCATTCCGCTGGACGGAAGCCAGCCAAGCTTTACCGTAAACAGATAGATCAACAGCAAAGAAAGGAAAAATCCGGGCACGCTGCTTCCCAGGAAGGAAAGTGTAACAACCGTATAATCTCCTGCGGAATACTGCTTGATCGCACTGTAAATTCCGGCGGGCACCGCCATCAGCAAGCTGACCAGAAGCGATACGCCCATCAGCAAAAGCGTCGGTCCCAAATGGCTTGCGATCATCTCGCTGACTGCCTGATAGGACTTGATCGAATAGCCCATATTTCCATGTAAAAGCTGTTTTAACCAGACAAAATACTGCACATAAAACGGTTTATCCAGACCGAGGGCGATTTCCTTTGCCGCAACCGCAGCCTGGGAAATTCGGGGTCCCTGCAGCATCTGCAGCGGGCTGCCCGCAAGACACATAATCGCATAGTCGATGATCGTGATCCCGATCAGAACCGGGATGGCGATCAGGATGCGCTTGATCATATATTTTCCCATGTCACTTTTATCTCCATTTCTGCTCTACGACAACCTGCTGCATCTTCGCATCGTATGCTGGTGCGCCGCCAGCCAGCTGCGCAATTGCATATGGGCACGCCGCAAGATGACTGCTGCCTGGGAAAACACTGCAAAGCTCCGGCACTTCCTGTCTGCAGCTTTCCGTCGCATACGGACATCTCGGATGGAAGCGGCAGCCGGAGGGCGGGTTCGTGCTGGAGCCGATTTCTCCGGTCAGAAGCGGTTTTTGTTCCCGCTTTTCAGGATCTGCAATCGGCACTGCATCGATCAGGGCGCGGGTGTAAGGGTGTACCGGATGATGGAACACCTCCTGCGCCGGCCCGATCTCCACAATTTTACCAAGGTACATGACTGCGATCCGGTCGCTGACATAATTGACCGCGCCGAGTCCATGTCCAACGAACATGCACGTCAGCCCGAGGTCCTTTTGCAGGCTGCGCAGCAAATTCAGAATCTGTGCCTGAATCGAAACGTCCAGCGCGCTGACCGGCTCATCGCAGACCAAAAACCTGGGATTTAAAGACAGCGCCCGCGCAATCCCGATTCTCTGCCGCTGTCCGCCGGAGAACTCATGCGGATAACGCCCGAGAACGTGCTTGGAAAGTCCAACCATATCCAGCAGTCGGTCAACGTCCCTGTGGACAGTTTCTTTATTGGAAATCCCATGATAGAGCATCGGCTGGGATAAAATTTCATAAATATGCTTTCTCGGATTCAGGGAAGAATATGGGTCCTGGAACACCATCTGCAGCTGCGTGCGCACGCTCTTTTTCTCTTTTCCGGAAAGCTTCTCCATATCCTTTCCCTGATAAAACAGTCTGCCGCCCGTCGGCGTTTCCAGGCCGACCAGCTGTCTGCCCACCGTCGATTTGCCGCATCCGGATTCGCCCACCAGACCGAGGGTTTCTCCCTCTGCAATCGAAAAGGAAACGCCGTCCACTGAATGCACATAGCCTGTCGTATGGGTAATAACGCCGCCCCGGATGGGATAATATTTTTTCAGGTTTTCTACCCGTATCAGCGGCTCCTTCTCCGTGTTTTTTTCTTCCATATTTATGCTCATCTTCACGTTTCTCCTTCTTTGGCGAGCATACATCTGACAAAATGTCCTTCCCCGATCTGTCTGTAGCTCTGAGGCTGATCGCAGCCTTTTGTCCGAAAGGCGCAGCGGTCTGCAAACCGACAGCCGGGAATCGAATCATAGTTTTCCGGAACCATGCCGGGAATTGCGACAAGCTCCCTGTCCTTTTCGTCATAAATTCCGGGAACCGTCTGCAAAAGTGCCTTTGTATACGGATGTGCCGGCGCAGCAAACAGCTCCTTTACCGGTGCTTCCTCGATGATCTGACCGGCGTACATGACGATCACACGGTCCGCCATGCTCGCTACCAGCCCGATGTCATGGGTGATCAGGATCATCGACATCCCACTCTCTTTTTGCAGATTGCGCAACAGCGCCATAATCTGTGCCTGAATCGTCACATCCAGTGCCGTCGTCGGTTCATCTGCGATCAGCAGGCCCGGATTGCAGCACAGAGCCATCGCGATCATCACACGCTGGCGCATGCCGCCGGAAAGCGTATGAGGATATTTTTTCATGACACCGTGAGGATCGGGCATACCAACTTTTCCTAAAATCTGCTCTGCCCGCTTTCGCGCCTCTTCTTTTGACAGTCTCATATGCTTTCGGATGCTCTCCATCAGCTGGTTGCCGACTGTAAAGACCGGATCGAGAGAGGTCAGAGGGTCCTGGAAAATCATCGTCAGACGGTCGCCCCGGATTTTATCCAGCTCTTTTTCCGTCATCGTCAGAAGGTTCTTGTCCTCGAATACGACGCTTCCCTCCGTCACGGTTCCGCCTCTTCCAAGCAGCCCCATAATAGAAAGTGAGGTCACGCTCTTGCCACAGCCGGATTCGCCGACGATACAGACAACTTCTCCCTTATCTACATGAAAATTTACATGGTCCACGCTGACAGTGCGTCCGTAGTCGCTGTCAAAAACGGTTGTCAGTCCCTCTACTTCCAGTAAATGCGGCATTTGCTTTTCCTCACTTTACTCCTATATCAAGATTCTGCCGCACACCTCCCGAAAAAGAGATGTGCGGCAGTTATTATCATAGCATAAAATATATGAAATACAAACTTTTTATCGGAAGAAAACTTCTTTTTTCTCTGATAAAAATGCTCCGCAAAGATCCCACTGCGGCAGAATAGAATTCTGTGAAACAGGATTCTTCTTTATTCCACTACGTCCCAGTTCTGGACATCGTTGAAGAAGCCGTATACGCTGGGAGCTGCGCCTGTAATCCGCTTGCTGACTGCCCCCTGTGCGCTGATAACATAGGCGGAGAACATCGGAACATCTTCCTGTACCTTTTTATCCACAACGGAGAACAGCTCTTTTGTTTCCTCTGGATCACTTGTCAACTGGGATTTGGTCAACGCTTCGTTTAACGTATCGTCGCTGTAGCCGGTCCAGCTTCCTTCACCGCCAAGCAGCCATGCTACATCCGGATAGGGATCCACCGGCGCATAGGTGTACTGTACTGCCAGTACATCATAGTCCTCTGTGCCTGCAACGCTCATCAGCGTTGCGAAGTCAACGGTCTGGATTTCCGCCTTGATGCCGACTGCAGCCCACTCTGCAGCGATGATGGAGGCTGCGTTTACAAAGGTCGAATCGCCGGAATTTACATAGAAACGGATTGTCTGGGAGCCGTCCCATCCAGCTTCTTCCAGAAGTGCTTTTGCCTTTTCCGGATCATAGGAAACCGGTGTAAGGGAATCATCATAGAACGGGCTTGCACTGGACAGGAATCCATCTACAATTTCGCCATGTCCGTTTAACAGTTCCTCCAGAATCTGCTGACGGTCGATCGCATACAGCATCGCCTGACGAACTTTTACATCCGGAACGTTCTTTGTCTGGATAAATACGGACTGGTTGGTAACCGGGGAACCGTATACAACGTCTACGTTGTCCAGGGCTTCTACGCTCTCATAGTCCTCCTGCGGGATATCACTCATCGTCTGCTGGGTGATATCGATTTCGCCGGATTGCAGACCTGCATACAGCTGACTGCCGTCTACGATTTTGATGTTTAGCTTGTCGATCTTGGGCGCGCCCTTCCAATAATCCTTGTTCGCTTCATAGGAAATATAATGATCCACATCAAAATCCGTTACGATGAACGGTCCGCTGACAACATCGGGATGGTTGAACCAATCCGCTGTGGAAAGCTCTTCCTCGGAATACTGCTCGATCACATGCTTGGGCAGAGTCAGCAGATATCTCGCATAGCTGTTTTCAAAGGTAGTAATCGGCATTTCTTCTTTGGTCGTAAACTGTACCGTTTTATCGTCTACCTTCTGAATGCCGTCGATGCTCTCTGCACCTTCCTCTACAAAGCCGTCGTCGCCAACACCTTCAAATACATAATACATCATTGCAGTATTGCCGATGACCGGGCTCGCCAGGCGAAGCGCGGTATAAACCACATCATCTGCTGTAACAGGCGTTCCGTCCGACCAGGTTGCAGCATCATCGATGTGAACGATAAAGTTTTTGTTATCTTCTGTTGTGATGGAATCTGCCAGCATGCCCTCGAAGTTCAAGTCAGCATCCAGCTCCATCAACGGCAAAAACATCAGTCCGGTCGCATATTTGTTAATCTCGCCGCCGTTTAACAAAAGGGGATTGATACTGCCGATGGTATTGGTCACACCGACGTTGATAATCTTCTCTCCCGAAGCTGCTGTGTCTGAGGATGCACTCTCTGTGCTCACCGCTGCGCTTCCGGTTTCATCTGCTGCAGCACCTGCATTCGATGCGCCGCACGCGGTCAGTCCCAGCGCCATCACTCCTGCCAGAAGCAGGCTTAAGATCCTGTTTCGTTTTTTCATAACTACTCCTCCTTTTAGGCGAATCATCCGCCGCTCAATACCTATCTATCCGGTATGTTAGTGAGAATTGTATTCTATTTTTTTCGATCTGTCAAGACTCTATTCCCATATTCTTGACAAAATACGGGGTTCGCGTTATATTCGACAGCAGAGCGCACGATTCTTTCTATCCTATCATGATGCCAGGATCAAAAGGTCTAAGCCCACAGGAGCTTGCTCATAGGTGGGTAGGATTGTGGGAGTGCGCAGTACGGAACAATCCACTGACCTTATATAATATGCTTTACCGGAGGATTTTTCAATGAAAAATTACTTAAATTATCAGTCCTCAGAATATGACTGCGGTTCTGTTTCTATTACCAACGGAATCCGCTACCTGTTTGATCGGGAAGAAATCAGTCCTGACATCCTCAAATGTATTATGCTCTATACAATGGACACTTATAACGAACAGGGACAACCATGCCGTCACGGCACTTCCGCCGCCGCAATGCGTTTTGTCGGCAGTTGGTTAAATCAGCTGGCAGCTGTCCGCTCTTTTCCGATCCAAACGCAGTTTCTTTTCGGTAACGATGTTACACTGTCCCCGGACAGCGAAATCAGTCAGGCGCTTTTGCACGGCGCAGCTGTCGTGCTGCGTCTTTTTCTTGAAGTTCCGCACTATGTGCTTTTAACCGGCATTTCCAAAGACGAGGTGTTTTTCTTCGACCCTTATTATGAGGAAGAAGGGACTCCCGAATTCGACGCTGAATATTACGCCAAGGGCATCCGTTTTATTTATGACCAGCCCAAATGTGCCAACCGCGCAGTTTCTCTGGAACGCATCAACCGACTTTCCCACGGATACTATGAGCTGGGTGAATTTTCCTGCCGCGAGGCGCTGCTGATGTTCCGCACGTCCGGCGAATGCGAATGGAACGCGTAAACGGGTGGGGCTTATAAGCCCCACCCGTAATTTTTATCGTATAGGAAACTTCGTTTCCATACG
>ENA-OPEE01001487-OPEE01001487.1-human-gut-metagenome-genome-assembly--contig:-NODE-1487-length-16652-cov-4.008074_pt1 | contig 16652 bp, 16 predicted proteins | sample MGYA00241263_ERZ501506 | MGnify/ENA primary metagenome ERZ501506 (study PRJEB25962, sample SAMEA2042626) | human gut metagenome | biome: human gut; feature: human-associated habitat; material: faeces...
TTTCCAGAGAAATTTTGAATAAAGCCGGAATCAGTCCGGATGTCCGCGTCAGAGATCTGACGGAAGACGATGTCGCCAATATCCGCAATGCACTTGCAGATTATAAAGTGGAAGGCGACCTGCGCAGGGAAGAATCCCTCAACATTAAGCGTTTAGTGGAAATCGGTTCTTACAGAGGCCGCCGTCATCGTGACGGACTGCCCACCCGCGGACAGCGTACAAAAACAAACGCCCGTACCCGCAAAGGACCGAGAAAAACGATCGCAGGCAAGAAGACTGCGACCAAGAAATAATGTTGAAGGAGGGATAAAATGGCTACGGTAAAAAGTAAAGCAAAAAGAAAAGAAAGAAAACATGTAGAATCCGGTGCAGCGCATATTCGTTCCACATTCAACAATACGATTGTAACGATTACTGATTCTAACGGTAATACCATTGCCTGGGCATCTGCCGGCGGACTGGGATTCAAAGGTTCCCGTAAGAGCACGCCGTTTGCGGCGCAGATGGCAGCAGAACAGGCAGCGAGAGCAGCCATCGATCAGGGAATGCGTTCCGCTGATGTATTTGTCAAAGGACCGGGCGCAGGCCGTGAAGCGGCTATCCGCGCATTGCAGGCAGCAGGCATCGAAGTCAGCAGCATTAAGGACGTTACCCCGATTCCTCACAACGGCTGCCGTCCTCCAAAACGCAGAAGAGTATAATAAAGGAAAGAGTTTCTTTCAGAAATAAATCTTAATTCCTTTTATTCCTGCGTAATATTTTGGCGCCAATGGCGCAGAAGGAGGACTTTGGATGAACGAAAATACAAGCTTCACAATTAAGACTGTGGAAATGAGTGCTGACGGGCGTTACGGCAAGTTCGAATGCGGACCGCTTGAACGCGGATACGGTATCACACTTGGCAACAGTCTTCGTCGCGTGTTGCTTTCATCTTTAGACGGTGTGGCGATTACGTCTATCAATATTGATGGAGTGGAACATGAATTTTCCACTGTACCCGGTGTACGGGAAGACGTAACAGACATGATCCTGAATTTGAAAAAAATCCGTTTCATCGCTTATGAAGAAGCGGAATTCCCAATCAAAGTCCGCGTAGATGTGACTAAAGAAGGAGTTCTTCTTGCAGGTGACCTTCGACTTCCGTCGGAAATTGATGTTCTGAATGGAGATTTGGCACTCTGCACACTGGATACGGAAGCGCATCTCGGAATGGAACTGACCATTGACCGCGGGCACGGCTACGTTCCTTTTACAAAAAATAGAAGAGAAGACGATCCCATCGGATCTATTCCGATTGACTCTATTTATTCTCCTGTGGTTAAATGCAACTATAATGTCAGCGATACCCGTGTAGGCAACGAAATGGACTATGATAAGCTGACACTGGAATTGGAAACTGACGGTTCCATCAAAGCAAGTGACGCAGTGGCCACTGCTGCCACTATTCTGATGAACTGCTTTGAACTGTTCCGACCTCTGGCAACCGGTCCGATACCGGAAGCGAGAGATGGCAGCGATATGACCCGGCAGTCCTCCGATCAGCAGGCGGAAGAAGAGAAGATCGATCTCTCCGGCATTCCGATCGAAGAACTTGAACTTTCCGTTCGTGCATTTAACTGCCTGAAACGGGCTGAAATCAATACCCTTGACCAGCTTGCCGAAAAGACAGAAGAAGAACTTGGACGTGTGCGTAATCTTGGTAAAAAATCAATTGATGAAATTATTGAGAAACTGGCACAGTTCAGAGGTCTCGGACTTCATTTGAAAGATTAAAATCCAAAAAGATAGGTAATTTAGGAGGAAATAATGGCACGTAGTAGACTGAGAAGAGTCAGCGGCGCGCGTAAAGCACTGCTCCGCAGCCTCGTAACGGCTCTGTTCCAGTATGGTCGCATTACCACTACTGAAAGCAAAGCGAAAGAACTTCGCCACGTAGCAGACAAAATGATCTCTCTTGCGAAGAGAGGCGATCTTCATGCCCGCCGCCAGGCTGAAGCATTCATCATGGATAAAGCGGTGACAAAAAAATTGTTTGATGAAACCGCAAAGAAATATACAGAACGCAACGGCGGCTACACCCGCGTACTGAAACTTGAAGCTCGTCTCGGTGACAATGCACCGCAGGCAATTATTGAGCTCGTTGACTGAAATCAGAAGAAACGCTCCGGAAGGGGCGTTTTTTAGTGGGGAGATAAAAGAAAGGACAGCAGAAATGAAAAAGAGAATGAAGGATGCAAACCGAACCGGAAAAATAGGAAGAGCTTGCTGATTTTTTATTCTATACGGTACAATACAGCAGAGAAAGGGACAGACATGAAAAGAAGCAACAACACTCTCTTTAAAGATATACGGAGCCATGAAGTGAAAGCGCGGGAGAGAATCCTTGCTGCCGCCCGCGGCACATATACCGTCATGGATATAGAAACAACAGGAATGTATTCCGATATTACCGAAATCGCCGCACTCCGTGTCGTGAGTGGAGAAATCCGGGATACTTTCCATACTCTCGTCAAAGCGAAGGGACCTATAGAAAAACGCGTAGAAAGACTTACCGGTATTACCTCTGATATGCTTGAAGGACAGCCTCCTATCGGCGATGTACTGCCGATATTTATGACGTTTATTGAAGGATTCCCGCTTGTGGGGCACGGGCTTGATTCCGACCTGGTTGTTATTGACAGAAATCTGAAAGCTGTCGGTAAACCTCTTGTTACCAATGACTATATCGATACCCACAGCCTTGCGAAACTCCTTCTTCCGGAAAGGGAAGGAGAACACAGGAAATATTCCGTTAAAGCCCTTGCAGAATATTATGAACTGCCCTGCAGTACTTTCCATCGTGCCATGGACGACTGTATGGCAGAGAAAATGCTTTTTGAAAGACTTTTGGCGGAATGGAAATAGAAAGATAAACATTTGAGGACACGCACATCAGCTGTCCTTTTTTATTGTGTACAATTTCATTAGAATGTTCATTAACTTACTTTTGTGAAACTTTAACTATTGAAGAAGAAAGAAGAATAAAAGTATGATATACCGTAAAGGATAAATTAAACTTGGAGAAAATGATGTATCGGTATAAAGTAAAACATAATTCTTTCCGCCGGCTCAAGATGGCTTTTAAATCAAGAAAACGGACAAGGGGGAATATTTTTTTAGGGGTCGTTACCACTATACTGGCTTCTCTTTCCTTTACTGCCATGTCCGCCTGTGCAAAAGCATTAGCACCTATTTCTTCTGAAGAGATGACTTTTTTTCGCGGGCTTGTAGGGCTTATTTTCATTCCGCTCCTCACGCTCCAGACCAAAGAGCCGTTTTTTACAGGGAAATATAAATTTATGCTTTCTCTTCGAGGGTTCTTCGGCAGTGCGGCTTTGCTTTTTTACTTCCTTTCCATCGAGGGGATGACCTTGGGAGATTCGCAGATCCTTTCACAGTTGGCGGCCTTTTTCATGTGCATTCTTTCACCGATCTTTCTAAAAGAAAAACTGCCTAAAGAAGCTATTCCAGGACTTGTTGTTATCGCGCTCGGTACCCTTTGTATCGTGCAGATATGGAATTTTGATTCGTTCAATGTATATGCTCTTTTTGGTATCGGGGGCGGCTTTTTTTCTGCGGCCGCATACATCGTCATTTCCATGCTTGCCGAACGGGATTTTAAATCAAATACGGAAATTGTTTTCTATTTCCAGATTTTCAGTATCGCCGTAGGGGCGGCTCTTATGAAAGGCAGTTTCACCATGCCGGAAGGAATTCAATGGGTGTGGCTTATCGGACTGGGACTCTTTGCTCTCTCGGCACAGATGTTTATGACCTGGGCTTTCCAGCATGTGAATTCTCTCATCGTTTCTTTCCTTATGTACAGTGAAATCCTTTTCCATGTTCTTTTCGGCTGGTACTTCTGGGATGAAATACTTACCTGGGCATCCTGGCTCGGCGGCACTCTTATTGTCCTCGGATCTATCATGCTTATGGTATTCAAACCGAAAAGCATTGACAATGACACCCATCACCACGAAGACAGGATTTCCAAGCAGAAACGGAAAGAGGAAAGACCTGCTGAAAACATTGCCCTTGACACGGAAAGATCGATATAGCGGCAGAAATTGATATTTCAGACAAGTTTTATTATGCGAAGCCGATAAAAGAAATAAACAGCAAAAAAGACTTTTCCTGTTATGGGGAGAAGTCTTTTAAAGCGATTATAAGGGAAATAGTATTCTTGCCATATAGATGACGCCGGTCATGGTGATACAAGACAGGAAAGTCGTCATCATCACGATTTCCGTGGCGAAGTTTTCATGATTATGGAATTCCACGGCGTAAAGGACGGAATTGACAGGAGACGGCACGGCAGACATGATGAGAATCGTCTGTGAAGCGACTTGTGAAAAAGGACAGCCCGCGAGAGCCCAGAGCCGGATGAGGAACCATGCACAGAAAGGACCGATAAGGAGCCGGACAAAGCAGGCAAGCCAGGCGTCAGGATCACTGAAAGAAATTTTCGAGCGGTGGATCTGCATGCCGAGTGCCATCATGACGACAGCCACAAGAGCGGCTGCACAGTTTTGAAGGATGGGCCATATGAATGTGCCTGACAGGTCGATGCCAATGGATTTTACAGCAAATGCCGCCGTGAGCGTGTAAATAACAGGCATGTGGAGGACGACACGGAGCGCGTCATGGGGGGAAAGGCTTCCCTTTCCTGCCTGATAAAGACCGAGGGTATTCAGAAACATATTCATCTGTACCAGGACGAGAGTGCTTACGGCTGCAGCTTCCGCCAGATAAGGCGTCCCGCTTTCCGTGACATAAGGAGCGTTGGAGAAGACAAGGGCAATCAGGGCGATACCGATATTTCCCGCATTGGAAAACATGGTGCCGTTTTTAAAAGCTTCCCGCTTTCCGGCATCCCAGTTTCTTGCTTTGGCAATAAGCGTCCCGATGACGCCGAGCATAGCCATGAGGACAAGGGAAATAATGAAAACGTGGAAGAGAGAAAAATCAATCTTTGCCACATAAATGCTGTAAAAAATAAAACAGGGAAGAATGATGTAAAAGGTCAGTTTGGTCAGAGAACTGACGTCGAGCCGGAAGCGCCTGTCCATGAAGTAGCCGATAGCTACAAAGATTAGAAGGGGCAGGATATTGTCGGTGATGATTTGCAGAAATGCCATATTAAACTCCTGCAGGAAATAAATACTGTGCCAGCCGAATAGCGCATGTGAGCGTTACAAGGCCGAAAGCAGAGCTGTACAGGATGGATTTGGCCACTCTGTGGGGACAGCAGTTGTAATCGACGGCAAAAAGGATAAGCGAAAAAGAAGAGGGGGCAGCGGCATAAATGAAGAAAACCTGTGCCGTTACAGGGGTAAAAACGCCGGCCAACATAATGATGGCAAAGGCAATCAGCGGAGACAGGAAGAGTTTATTTATCGATGTACCGATGGTAAATAAATCCGGTCTGCCGATAGGCGTACGGTGAAGCTGCGCGCCGGCGGTAATCGTCGTAAGAATGATGAAAGCGCCTGTGAAATGGGAAAGCACAGGCCACAGAAAGGTTTGTTCCAAAGCGATTCCGCCTATGCGGACGGCTGCTGCCGCGAAAATTGCGTAAACAGCGGGCATGGAAATAATAAATTTTACAGTACTGGACAGAGAATTTCCTTTCGCCCCCAGAAGCGAGGCACCGACCGTATTGATGGCGATATTCATCAAGATCAAGAGAAGGACGATTGCGCCGCGGGCCTCATCAAGGTATGGTACAGCTCCGTCTGATGCATATGGCGGATGGGAAAATATCATGAGGATGAGGGCGATGCCGATCTGCCCCGCATTGGAGAGTGTAGAAAGAGCACGAAATGTGTTTTTCTCATCACCCGTAAATCCAAGTGCCTTTGCGATGAGATAGGCTGCCGCGCTGTCGGCGAGGAGGAGCGCGATGCCGGCTGGAAGAAGAATTGCTGTCGCCGCATCGGGACGGTACAAATACATGCTGTAAAAAATAAAGGCAGGGAGAACTACCCGGGTCACCAGCTTGGCGTAAGTATTCAGATCCAGCTTGAATTTGGAATCCATAAACCAGCCTGCAGCAAGAAATACGATAAGCGGCAGAATGTCATTCCATAAAATTTGGAGAAATATCATAACGGTCACTTTCCCTAAAATATATTATCTATAAGACATAGTATACAACGGATGAGCGGCAAGATACAGATGAGCAGTTATATTTGTTTCAAAAAGCAGAAAGTTCTTTATGGAAAATGGGCCGCCGCCCGGTTTCATTGACAAGGGCAGTGTGTTCCGCTAAAATAAAAACGTTATGGAAGGGTGTCCGAGCGGTTGAAGGAGGCGGTCTTGAAAACCGTTAACTTCGTGAGAGGTTCATGGGTTCGAATCCCATCCCTTCCGCCATATATGCTCGCCGCAGTTTTCCGCTGCGGTGCTTTTTTTCTGAAAAGAGGTTTCTCTTGGTTATTTTTGGACGCCAAATCAATATGATGAGACAAATCCGCCGCGCTGCCGGTCTGACTATCGGCGCGATGATTTATTCAGCGGGGCTGAATCTGTTTCTTGTACCGAACAACATCATTGACGGCGGTGTGACCGGTATGTCTTTGCTTCTTTCCGAGCTGGCAGGGATTCCCTTCAGCGTACTCATCGTGTTGCTGAATATCCCATTCTTTATTCTTGGTTATAAACAGCTTGGCCTGCGCCTGGCGGTGTCTTCCATGTTTGCCATCATCGTGCTTTCCTTCTGGAGCCATATCTTTGAGCAAATGGAACCGGTAACGACAGATCCGTTCTTATCTACCATTTTCGGCGGGATCATCATCGGTTTGGGCATAGGACTTGTCATTAAAAACGGGGGATCCCTCGACGGGACAGAAATTGTTGCTATTTATCTGGACAGCCGTTCCGCTTTTTCCGTAGGCGAGATCATTTTATTCTTCAATTTCTTCATTCTGGGAAGCGCCGGTTTTGTTTTTACATGGAACAGCGCCATGTATTCCCTTATTGCTTACTTTATCTGTTCCCGCATGATGGATGCCGTTTCCACGGGGCTTGATTCGTCAAAAGGCGTATTCATTATTACCACAAAGTACGACGAAGTCGCCTCGGCCATCGTAAACGATATGCATCACTCTGTCACCCGCCTTCATGGACAGGGAGGATTTCTGAAAGATGACAAAGACATTCTCTATGTGGTGATTTCAAGACTGGAAGTGACAAAGATGAAAGGCGTTGTAAAAGGCATCGACAGCGCGGCTTTCCTTTCCGTTTTTGATGTGCAGGAGGTCCAGGGCGGACGTGTGGGGAAAGGCTGGAAGCGGGAAGAAAACAGAAGCCCGTGCTGAGATTATGCAGAGGTGTTTGATTACTATAGAATTTGATGCATGCAGGAATAGAAAACTCTCTTGACATACTGTTATGTAATCCATATAATAAATAAGTCAGTCAGTGGCTGATATAAAAGCGGATTGAAAACCGCCATAAAGAGATGGAGAGGTGTCCGAGCGGTTTAAGGTGCATGATTGGAAATCATGTTGCCGGCGAATACCGGCACGGGGGTTCGAATCCCCCTCTCTCCGCCATAAAGACAGATACCATCGGTGATTTCACCGATGGTATTTTTTCGTGCTAATGCCTTAATTTGTCCAAAAATGACCTTAGTGACAACATTTTGACAACATTTTAAAAAAATTTGGAAAGGATTTGGAAAAAATTTGGAATATTTTGCACCATTTTTTTACTCAAAAATTGAGTTGCAAAGTTGCTCCGCTGCTCTGTTTTTTTCTTTTTGACTAAGGTGTGTATAAATGTCTGCAGTTATTTCTATAGTACTATGTCCTAGTAATTCTGAAGCAGTCTTCAGAGGAATACCTTCCTTATAAAGCAGAGAAGCAAACGAATGCCTCAGATCATGATAACGAATATGCCTTAGTCCATGTCTTTTTAAAAATCTTGAGAAACCATTTGATAAGTTCTTCGGCTTGATTGCCCCTCCTTTACTATTCCTTAAAATAGGAGAAGTATTAATTACCGACTCTGACTCACCATATAATTTTTGTATAAGTGCAATCTGTTTTTTTATCATCACTGCTAAAAAGCCTGGCATAAAAACCATCCTTTTACTCCTCTCCGTTTTGGGCGAAGCATATTGCACCTTACCGTCAATCTCAACAATTTGTTTTGTTATGGATATTGTTTGTTCATCATAATTTACGTCATTGGGGGTAACTGCAAGTACTTCTCCTCTTCTCAAACCGCAAAATGCTGCTAGTGCAATAGGTATAGCCATAGACGAATTCTTACTTAAATTCAGCAAATTGACAAGTTCCTCTTTATTATAAGTTTCCGGCTCGAATCTATCCGCCTTGATTTCAAATAACATGTAATCGCAGGGGTTTTTATCTATATAGCCTCTTTTTATAGCATCCTTAAATGCTTTGTGCAAAATTCTTCGTATATACAGTAATGTGCGTGGAGAAAGTTCTTTTGCAGGATTACTATTTCCATATATTTTTAGTGAGTCAAACATGGAATCTAGCGTTACACCACTTATGTCTTTAAGTAATATTTTTCCTGCATAGGGCAAAATATACGTATTCACAATTCTTTTATAATCGCTTGCAGTTGTGCGTTTTACCTTATTTGTTACAACGGTATCCAGCCAAAAATTAAGGTAACAGCTTAATGTTTGATAACTTCCTTCTGTATATTGGTTTATCTTTTCATTCTCATCTTCGATAAGGGATAGAAAAGTCTGTGCTTCTCGTTTAGTTTTAAATCCTCGCTTACTTGTACGTTTACGTTCTCCCGACGTTGGATCAATGATTGTATACATAACCCTGAAACTGTAATTCTTACGTCCGCGATTATCAATACCCGGAACTTTATGTATTGAACCTTTCATTTTATAACCTCCTAAAAGAGCCACCTGTGCTGGTGGCCCTGATTGATTAATATTTTACGTTGCAACGCATCGCTTGCTCTAGCTCTTCAATGAATATGATATATTTCGCTTTTTTCCCATCACTACTCCTCCGGCAGGGAATCCGGCCCTCTTGTAGCATGCGATACAACGTACTTTTCCCTAGATTTAAGTATCGCGCCGCTTCTATTACGGAAAGGAATCTTTTGGTTGGCGCTTCGTCTCGCACTTCTCCATTCTCCTTAGAGCTTTGCGTTGTACCTGTATATTCGCTCATTGTGCCTAACCTCCTTGATAATCTTGAAATAATCCTGCCGACAGCAACTTTTCCCAGGTTTCATCGTCCTCTTCATGATTTAAGTTTTCGGAAAAATGTTCGTCAATATAAAATTCATTGACACTGTAGTCAATCGGAAACAGCGGTAATGATTTCCGGAACTTCGAAAAGTGCCTGGAGACATAGATTTTTTTTGCGGCATCTCTCGCCATCGACTCGTTTTGAAAGTGATAAGCAGAGGGATAGGCTATTTCTTCTTCTGTCAGAAACCCCAGGAGGGCAGAAAGATTGTCAGCTATTCCATAAGAATTGGTACCCACGCAGGCCCAACATGAAGAATAGTTGATAACTGGTTCATATCCACGACTTGCCGTACCTATCCACGGATAAGCCTGTGCTGCCGGCGTAAATATGTCAGAGCTTGGAGTCAGGATTGCATCATCCGGTAATTTATAGTAAAAATTTCCCTCGAGAAAGCGGAAAGAATCCGAAGAAATCGGCCTTCTCCTTGTATACTGACGCCGTAGAAAAATCTGTTCAAAAAGGGCTGCTGCCTCTTTGTCAGTCGCCACCGCGTACACTTCGCCCCAGCCACTGGCAAAATTCGCAAGAATTGCGGCAAGCTTTTCTCGGTCCGTTTCTCTGAATACGGAATCTCCTAAAATCCCTAAAAAATGCATAACAGCATCTCCTCCTATCTTTTATTACATCGCTAAAACAGCCCTTTTCAGGCATAGAAATTGCACTTTTTGTCCGTTGATATTCACTTTTTTTAAAGGCCGTGGATTCGTTCGATTTCTTTCTTTGTAACCCTCACTGAACCCCTTTGTCACAAGGCTGGAAAAAATCATATTGGCAGAGAAATCGAACTTTTGATGCGTCTTCAAATAATAATTCCTCACAAAATCAAAGGCCCGGAGCGGGTTAATTTTCACGAATTCCCCATCGTGAAATCCGCAGTAAAAGTCAGGAAGACGCTCGAACTCAGCTTTTCCTGCCGATATTTTAAGCTCCCCGCAGGATATCAAGTCGCTCAATGCGGCTAAAAACATTACTTCCGGAGCGGCAGATTGGCAAAGATTTTGATTTTGAAGAATCAGCTCATCAATATACTGAGTCCACTCGCAAAAAACGGATTTCCCATCTTCGTCTCGATAAAGACCGTACGCACAGGCAAAATCCAGAACTAGCATCGCCATTCCATGTAGAACCCGACGCGCTTCTTCCAAACGGGCATATTTTATGCCTATCGGATTCGGCACGTATCCACTCAATCTGAAGCGGAGTTCCTTCCAATTTTCACCGACCCATTCGACGAACAAAGTCATATACACCTCAAGAGAAAAATGATTTCCCGAATTTTTTTGAAATCGGTGTTCTTCTTGAAATCCCGATAGCACCGTGTTGCAGATTGTATTTTCATCGATAAATTGCGCTATGTTCCGGAGTTTGGAGGACTGTGGCATGTCATCGAAATAGCTCTCTGCCGTCAGTATTGCTGTGAACTGCGTCTCTACTATGTCCAGTGTCCTTCCCCCATCAGTTGACCGCCGCCTTCCTTCCTGATCGCACAGGCTCCTCAAGAACTTTTCAAACTTCGACGTTTGAACCGAACTCATTGCGTCTGATAGGTCGTCCAGAATCACGATTCCATCGACATTTTGCTCTCCAACTATTTCCATAGCCCTTGGCGTTGACGAAAAATTGACAAAATTTCCGCGTTGGTTGATGTCCTGAAACAGTCCGAATAGGACCTTCACCACCGAGGTCTTTCTGGATCCCGTTGGCCCGATTAAATCGAAGATGAACTGTATCGGAACGCCTGCTTCTGTGAATAATTTTTTGACATAGCCACTGTGAGCGAAAAGGAACAGAGGAACGCTGATTTTCCGTGGGGCAATATCCAGAATGTCAAATGCGCGAGAAATAACGAGCTGACGATTGCATTCCTTCGTGTCTGCAAGCTTTCTTTCTGCCATGCAGTTCTCATCTCGCCCAGACAAGTACAGCATTCGCTTTCCAATCTTCCACCAGCCTCCCGTTTTGTAAATTTCTTTTTGTACAATTGAGGGCCATTTCTCTTCAAGAATTTCGGCGATGTACTCACGGAGGCTCTCCTCTCCCTTCCCTGCATCAGCGAAAACGTATGCTGCCGGAATTGCCTCTTTCATTTTTCTATAAAATTTATCCACTTCTTTTGTCTTAATTGAAAAATTGAAACTGGTCTTTCTTAGCTGAATCTGGAACTCTATTAAGTTCTCCTCATTTCCCGGGGATTTAACGGTTACCCTAGCCTTGGGGACGGGATTGAAATTCGTCAGAAGTTCGTAATGTCCTTTTTTGCTAAGAACGAGAATATAATGACCCCGGGTCATAAACTTCGCGCTCTGGAGCAGATTCCCTGCTGTATGAGTAGCCCGTTTGTCAATTTCTTCGCGGGAAAATCTGGTGAGAAATGGCTGTCCGCGGGCGATGTAGTATTCTTCCGATTCGGGAAGATACATTTGATTTTTCTTTCTCGTAAAACTGAATTTACGCCCGCTGGGATAGATGTCCTGGTCGCAACGTCTAGGAATTTCTGTCACCACGGTATGTTCTGCCAGTGCCTGTTCGAATGTGCTTGGTTTTATGTTCATTTTTTCCCTCCTTTTTTAATAATTGGTATATTGACTTTACCGCAGTCCGGCTGCAGGGTAACGGTCATAAAGCCGATACTTTTATACATAAAAAAGACACGTCTTAAGACGTGTCTTTTTTCTTCGGCTTAATCTGTTATCTATATAAATTTAGTAAATAACTCTTAATATCGTTATGAGCATACACATTCCCTTTTTCTGTTTGTCTCAAGCTGTCCTTTAACTCCTCAATTCCACCATCCCGCGCCCAGGACGGTACACGGCACTCATACAAGTCTACGAATAATAAAATTATTTCAAATATAACTATAGAACGAACAAGTGCCAAATCTGTTTTATTTTCTGATTCACCAACCAAGGGAACAGCAGATTCTCTAACGGAGTTGTAATTCTCTATGTTTATCAAAGTCGAAAACTCATTAATCCGTATCCGGGTATATGACGATTTTTTTATCGGATAGCTCTGTAGAATCTGGTAATATGATTCAGATAACCCCAATCGTATTGACCTTAGGAGTTTATCAATAGTTTTCTTGGATAAGTTGGTATTTTTCTTTTGTACATCAAGTGTATTTAATTTTAAGCCTAGCCTTTTATCAAGAATTGGAATTATCTTGCACATAAAGTACAAGCCTATACATCCACAATAAATCCAATTTACTTTATCACTATATTTTATTTCCTGTTTTTCGGAAAATGAACACAAGAACGGTGTAACATCTTTTATCCGTTCCTTCATCTCATCCTGCTGGGAACGTGTAAAATTCTCCCCATATATATAGGAAGACAATAGATTTTCCGTGGCTTCACATGCAACATTTTCATCATGATTGGTCGATGGCATGAAAATCAATTCATTTTTGTTCTTTTCTCGTTTTATCACAGGTGAAAATAATTTTATAAACGCATCAGGATTTCTTTCTATTTCAAAGTATAGATTGTACATCCTTTTTTCTGTCGGCACCTTGCTTATGTCTAAAGAATTTATGATTTCTTCTCTAATGGCATGAATTAACTGTCCATGTTTATTAGTATGATAAAAGAATAAGTCCCACAAACAAAATACATACGATGTAATCTGACCTGATTTCAGCCTGGGTCTCAAAAATTCAATTGCATGCTTTCTGACAGCAAGCTCTGATAAATAATTTGCGCACATCTCTCGAAGTTCATAACTAAATAAAGACTTAATGTAGTAAGCACTTCCCCAAAGATGAGAGTGCCAGATAAAACTAAGAGGAATGAGTTCCTCAACTGCCATATTTCCATTTACCAAAAGTAAAGTGTACAATTCATCAGTATATATGCCATTTCCACTAGTGAACCCGATAAGCTTACCAAGTGATACGTTATCAGAAACTCTCTTTTCAGTTTTCAATATATTTTCATTCGGAATGAGCTTGCTGAAATGAATAGAATGATATGGTTCTCTGTTTATCATTCCGCGTTGCCCTTCATAGTTATCCGCCGCCTCAGCATAAGTTAGATACCCAATAGAAGTAATATCCATTGGTTCCCGGCCATTTTCTTTTTGATACCTCCAAAGAATATATAATTTATATATGTAATAAAATTTCGCTATGCCTGAATCAGTCATTATTTTTTTATATAAATCATCTCTTGTTAGTGATTCGTGTGTTTCATTTCCTTTTAAATGGCGTATATACGTGGAAAGAATGTCCAAATCATCATATAATTGCCTGGAATAATTAGATTCTACATCATTTCCATAATATTTCCTGGGGCGGAGAATATCCCCGAAATATTTTTGAATGGCATTCGCTTTATTCGATTCTTCCTCCGGAATATTATATGAGTCCAAATTTTCCAATTTTTTTAATCTTTTCAAAGTAATGTCTTCAAGAGTAACAGAGTCATCATTTTCTGTAATGAAATTTATATTTTGTTTGATCCACCCTGTTTTTACCAAATACATAGCAGGCAGGTATATAAGTTCCTTGACTCCTAATGCACTATAACTGCATTTTATTTGTGCAGACCAAAGTACCCTTCCATTTGTCTTTGCAAGTAACTCGTTCAAATATGCCTTATCTACGGAGAAATTTATCTGAGTATAATCAACGTCTTTTAGCAAGTCTTCTATTTTTAAGACAAAATAGGAATACAAAATTTCTTTTCTAAACATCCAGTCTTTATACATTTGGCGTTTAATTTGATTTGGGGTTATGAGATGATATGTTTTTATGATTTCCTCTAGTAACTCTCTACTTTGAATGCAGGTAATAATTATATTGTCTATGTTTTTTGGAGAACGCATCGATGATTCTATGTATTGTAAAAGTTTTTCCACTTTATCAGCTAATATATTTTCTTCCATAACTACTCCTGCCATATAATCAATACCACAAATCATAATATCAAGATTTATTTTATTATTATATCATTGACCAAGATTGCTAATAGCTAATTCGTGGTTACTGCCCATAATAGTAAATTGGGTTCAGGTGATACCTCCGTAATATTTCATTTATTTCACTTTTATACGACACTACTGATTTTCCCTGCCTCCATAAACTACCATCAATGCTTACATAATTAATCATATAGTGACAATGTATTTGGTGCGGTTTATTATAATGCATCGCTCCAAAGATTTGTCTGTTATCATACGCAAAAGAATACCCTATTCTTTTACATATATTGAGGGCCAGTAGGGGCGAAATATTAAGTCCCTGGTCAAATGCGAAAATAACTTGAACATAAGGATTCCGAATTTCATGGACATGGTAAATTTCTTGTGTAAACTCCATTTCAACTCCTGCGTTATATGGATTTACATTTATACCAAAAATCATATTCTGTGTTGTCTTCTGCGGATCAGTCAAGTATGAATACATTTCATGTATTGGCTTAGGTGTTTTATTCACAAATTTCAAAATAGACATTATAAATTCTCCTTTGCTCTGCATACTATTTTCTTCAATTCCTGCTGGATTTGTTTTTCTTCTTCCGCGCTAATGATAATTAAAGAATTTAACCTTTTGTAAATAGCAGACAATAATGAAAGAATTTCCGTTCCTTCCTGCAACACCCGTGTCTCATGATTTAATCCTGCATGAATCATGTATTTTGACAATGACATATGTAAAGACATGGCTCTTTCCTTTAACAAAAGTTTCGTTTCACTACTTACCCTGATTGGAATCTGTTCGTTTTTCATAATGTACCTCCATACTAAAACAATTTAAAATAATCATTATTAGTATGTATATACATATTTATTTTTTAAATATACATTTTTATGCAATTATTTTAAATTCGTTCAATGATTTCTATGGACAGATATTTTAGCAATTTATTAAAAGAAAACAAGTTAGACAATTGTATATACTTATGTATGATATTATTATTTTTAACAGATTTATGAAATTCCCCAATTTCCCACACCTTAAAAACTACCGTTTTGGGGTACTTGCCTATATCTTAAATGAGTGGGAAATGTGGAAAATCTGGGATTTTATGTGCTTATATATCAAATATTCCCTTTGCCTTCTGATTTCTACACGTTTGTAATTAAATCCATGGCAGAAGTTCTGTCCTCTATCGTTTTGGGGGAAGGGATGTAAGCTTATGTTTTGTGTTAGGACTAAAATAAAAAAACAAGATAAACTGGATTCAAGAAAATGTAATTTTTTTATTATCCTTTTCGTAGAAATAAAAAGACTGTGAATGTATATTTATGCTTCCACAGTCTTTTTTGCTTTCTGCTTGTTGATAAGATTTTTTACTTTTCCATGTAGCCGCAAAGTAAAATCTATAACTTGTAATTCTATTAGTCGTATATTCGGTAAACTTTGTTCATACCGGCCTCATATGTTCTAATCAGAACTGCATTATAACCATATTTCTCTTCCGGATTGAATTGATTCCACACTTTTTTATCGGCATTCCAGACGAATTGACCTCTTTGGCTATCATCTAAATAAGCGTATGTATCTGTTCCAATCACTGCATCCTGCTTCATAAAAGTAAGCATTGGCCAAAAATGATTAATTGTCGCGTAAATTAGGCGACTATTTAAATTCGATTCGAGTTAGGCACTCCTTTTTATTAGTTGTTGGCATTTTATACAGAGGTTCTTTCCATATTTGTTATTTGAGAAGTCTTTCACCTTCCGATTTATTTCCGAACCACAGTTTTCACAAAGGTATCTATCACCGGAATAGGATGTAGGGGAAGGAGCATAGTTGCTGTCCCTAAGAGAAGGACTGTTGTAGTCCTTCTGATCCAAATAATTCCGAAGAGTATCATTTTCAGGTTCATCGCCTGTGCTTATCGCAAAACTTAGAAGGTAAGCGTACTTAATAGCGGCCGTTTGTGCTTTCATAATAGCCTTATCTCCGCTGTCCTGTCCGCTTCCCAGTCCGACTATACTCATCGTTTCTCCTGATTCTGAATCGATGAGCATAATTGTAATTTTTACGGATGCTAAATTTTCTGTATTTCCTTTCGTTGTTGTTACCTTTTCCATAGATAAAAGTTCAGGTACAGCCATGGTACTAATCCCATGTTTTACAAAAGAAGCATTTACCTTTTCCAGTACATCTGCACAGGTGGCATATTTGTAAGCATGGAAATTATTTGTTCCGTTTTTTAGAACGTGACTGCATTCTTTCATAACTTCAATCATTTTTGCTGCTATAAGTTTCATTGTTAAACTCCATTTCCGGGAAATTTATCCCTGCAATTAAACTATCCCGATGAGTTAATACTCATCGGGATACATGATTGTCCGCCGAAAAGGCATGAGTAAACCCCCAGTTAAACTGGGGGTAGATAAAAG
>ENA-OPEE01001494-OPEE01001494.1-human-gut-metagenome-genome-assembly--contig:-NODE-1494-length-16582-cov-2.721123_pt1 | contig 16582 bp, 8 predicted proteins | sample MGYA00241263_ERZ501506 | MGnify/ENA primary metagenome ERZ501506 (study PRJEB25962, sample SAMEA2042626) | human gut metagenome | biome: human gut; feature: human-associated habitat; material: faeces...
TTTAGGAGGGCAATCCTCCGCAGGCAGCAGGCAATCGTGAGATTCCCTGCTGTTTTGTCATATATTGCGCCCGTTTCCGCTCCGGCCCGCCCATCTTGACGTTTTATCCGGCCCTGCGGCGACTTAAGCGGAAAAATATTTGGATTTATCTGCAGGAAACCTTACTTTTAGCCCGTCACTTGCCGCAGAACGGATCTTCCCGCAGGTCCCGACTGCACCCGAACAAAAACTGTTATTAATTACTAATCCCAAAAATCACATCTATGATTAGATCGATTCTTTCGTGGAGTACTGCGCTGCTGGTGCTATGCTCCGGTCTTCTGGCCTCGTGCGACGACAAAGACGAGGGGGGGGGAATCCGCCTGCTCCGGCCGTCACGCTGGCTGTCGGTGACGCCGCATCCAACACGCTGAAATTTACGCTCACCCTGAGCGATGCGGACAAGTGCACCTATGTCTGCACCAAATCCTCCGAAGCCGTTCCCTCGGCCGAGAAAATTCTCGCCGACGGCAAATCCGTAACCGCATCGGGTCTCATCACGATCGGCGACCTCGAACCCAGCACCACCTACCGCCTCTCGGCAGTCGCCTCCAACGGCAAGGTCAACGGCAAGGTCGAAACCATCGAACACACCACCTCCGCCCCCGACGTACACCCGGCCGTCGTTCTGACGCCCGGCACGCCCACTTCGACGACCCTTTCGTTCACCGCGGCCCTGACCGACCCCGAAACGGCCGCATACGTCTGTCTCGAAAAGACCGAAGGGACGACCGTTCCCACGGCCGAAGAGATTCTCCGCGACGGCACCGCCATCGCCCAGACGGGTGAGCTCCTCGTCGAGAACCTGAAACCCGCCACCGTCTACCTCATCGCGGCGGCAGTCGCCAACACCGGCGTCTATTCGGAGGTCGAAACCCTCGAAATGGAGACCGTCGCCCGGACGCCCGTCGTCACGGTCATCGCAGGCACTCCGACCGAAACGACCCTCTCGTTCCATTTCAAACTGACCGATGCGGAGAAAGCCGCATACGTCTGCATCGAGAAAACCGACAACCCGACGATTCCTTCGGCCGAGGAGATTCTCCGCGACGGCACCGACCTGCCCGTATCGGCAGATGCAGCGGAGATCCGGGAGCTGAAACCCGGCACGACCTATATCGTCGCCGTCGCCGCATCGAACAAAACGGTATACTCCGACGTCAAGACGGTCGAGATGACCACCGACCAAGCCGTCGAAGGCCCGATCGTGTTCGACCGGCAGGCAGCAGGCGGATACTATCCCACCGAGAGCAGCTACATCGGTGAATTCCTCTTGGTGCTCGCCGACGGCGAAACCACCGAATCCGGGGGCGTCTACGCCACCACCGGCGCAGGCCGTGCCATGAGCATCGACCTCTACCAGATGGCGGTAAGCAATCCCAATACGACGATCACCCTGCCGGCCCGCGACTACAGGTACGCCACCAACAAGGGCCTGACGACGTTCGACCCCGTGAAAACCTACTGCATGGTCAACGACGGCAAAGGCAATATCACCCGAACCGACTTCAAGGCAGGTACGATCTCCGTCAAGAAGGCCGGCTCGACCTATACGATCACCGCAACGCTGACCACGACCGACGACGAGGAGTTCACGGCCAGCTACGAGGGTCCGCTGACGATCGAAAACAAGACACCCAGCGAGATTCCCGACCTTCCCACTCTCGACAAGGACGTAACGAACCTCACCTTCATCCGCGCGCTGGGCAAATATTACAGCGACTCCGCGACGGCCGACAACTGCATCGTGAATCTTTACGACGTCGAGCCGACCATCTCCTACGGCTCCGATTACCTCGGACAGGCAGGACATATGGTGTCGCTCGATCGTTCTGCCGTTTCGACGGAAATGCAGCTGCAGGAAGGGACCTACAGCGTCTCCACATCGGGCGCGCCGGGTTCCTACGCCGCAGGCTACCAGACCGAATTCATGGATACGATGCTTCCCGTCGGCACCTACTGCGAGGAGCGGAACGACAATTTCCAGTCCTTCTACGGATTCGTCTCGTCCGGTACCGTAACGATCACCAAATCGGGCAGCGGTTACCGCTTCGTACTCGACTTCACCACCGACAAGGGGCACAAGGTCAGCGGCACCTACGAAGGCAACGTGGAGATGACCGACAAACGATGATGATACGGCCCGGCATTCGGGCCATGCCGGAAACGGAAACGGGCAGGATGTCTTCGCGGGCATCCTGCCCCTCGTTTGTGCCCGTCCCGTTCGCAGTTCTGTCAGTTTGCAGCCCGGTTAATTCATGTCCCGGCCCGCAGGCGCCACACGACCCGCCCCCGCGAACCGCATAGGCGCCCTTCCGGTCCGCCGCTCCGGCACGGGTTTTGCAATATACCCTGTCAACTGCGGAACAGCAACCGCAGTGAGGTTTCTTCATTTATTTAAGTTTGGGTTAGTAGTTTCAGGAGGGCAATCCTCCGGAAGGCAGCAGGCAATCGTGAGATTCCCTGCTGTTTTTGTGTGTTTTCGCCTGCAAAAAAACGCCCGCACGAATCACGCACCCGCCCGAAACGACATTCCGCCCGTCCGGTTACGGCACGGAAACTGAGTGGCAGTCAGGTGTAAACCACAATTCCACATTATGGCAAAAAACAGAAACATCACCACAACGCAGCTCGCGCTGATGACCGCGGCGGCCGTCATCAGTCTGCGCGGGCTTCCGATGATGGCGCAGGAGGAGCTTACCATGTTCTTCTACATCTTCTTCGCCACCTTCCTGTTCCTGATTCCGGCGGCGCTGGTAGGCGCCGAGCTGGGCAGCGCCTTCGCCTCGAAAGGCGGCGGCGTCTACACATGGGTCAAAGAGGCCTTCAACAAACACATGGGCTTCACGGCCATCTTCCTGCAATGGATACAGAACGTCGTCTGGTATCCCACCGTACTCGGCTTCGCCGCGGCGTCGATCGCCTACATGATCGGCATGCCCGACCTCGCCCAGAACGGACTTTTCGTCGGGCTGTTTTCGATCGCCATGTACTGGTGCGCCACGCTTGTCACCCTGCGCGGCACCTCAGCCATATCGGGCATCACGAGCAAGGGATTCCTCATCGGCACGGTGTTGCCCGGCATCGTCGTGATCGTCATGGCGGTCGTCTGGATGATCGGCGGCAACTCCGTCGCGCTGGAGCATATTCCGGACACCGTCAGCCAAGTCGTCAATATCGACGCCGCGCACCACGTCCATCCGCGGCTGTTCCCCCACATTACGGGCATGAGCGACATCGCCTTCCTCGCGGGCATCCTGCTGCTGTTCGCCGGCGTCGAGGTGCACGCCGTGCACGCCCCCGAACTCAAAAAGCCGCAGACGCAGTTTCCGCGCGCCATGTTTCTGGCGGCGCTCATCTCGTTCGGGCTTTTCACGCTGGGCGCGCTGGCCGTGGCGATCATCACGCCCTATGACCAGATCAACCTCCAGTCGGGACTGTTCACCACGTTCCAGATCGTCTTCGAACACTACCATGTGGGGTGGCTCACGAACGTCATGGGACTGCTCGTAGCGTTCGGCGCACTGGCCGGAGTCATGTCGTGGATTTCAGGCCCCAGCCGCGGCCTGTTATGGACGGCGCAGGAGGGCGTGCTGCCCTGCTTCCTGCAGAAGACCAACAAGAACGGCGTGCAGATCAACATTCTCATCATCCAAGGCTGCATCGTCACCCTGCTGTCGTCGCTCTATATCGTCATGAACGACGTGAGCGTGGCGTTCTTCCTGCTGAGCGCCCTGACCGTGGGACTCTATCTGCTGATGTATATGATGATGTACGCCGCGGGCATCCGCCTGCGCTACACGCAGCCCGACCTGACACGCAGCTACCGCATACCGGGCGGCAATGCGGGCATGTGGCTGGTCGGCGGCATCGGATTCCTCGCGGTGCTCTTCTCGTTCATCGTCACCTTCTTCCCGCCCTCGCAGCTGCCCGTCGGCAGTCCCGCCATGTATACGTGGCTGGTGGTCGTCGGCACGGCGGTCTTCCTCTCCATCCCGTTCGTCATCAGTTTCGTCATGGACCGCAGGGCCGCCGGCGCGGCGGACAAGCCATCCGGCCGATAACCGCAGCGGAACCGCCGGAACCGGCATGTCCCCGGAAAATTTCCTCACGCTTCTTCCGTCCCGTCCCATGCGACGCGGACGGAAGAAGTTTTTTGCATGCCGCAGAAGGCGGCAGGACACCGTGCGGGCCGCAACGAAGCCCCCGCAAAGGCCGTTTTTCACCGGCTCGGCACATTCTTCCGGAATATAATATTTTTTTATTCCGTTTTTTTTTAATTTTGTGTGAGACTATGACTCCGGAAAAAGAAAAAGAACTGCTGACCGCTCTGTCCAAAGGGAACCAATCCGCATTCGATTCCCTCTACCTGTTTTATGCTCCCAAGGTCAGGGAATTCGTGTTCCGGCTGCTTAAAAACCCCGGCGAAGCGGAAGACGTCACGCAAAACATCTTCCTGCGCGTCTGGGAGAAGCGCCGCGAACTGGGCGGCACACGCTCGCTGCGGAGTTATCTCTACACGATGGCCCGCAACGCCGTATTCGACATCTTTTCGCACTCGATCGTAGAAGACAAATACATGCAGGAGCATATCAACTCGGCCGCCGAGCGGCGCGACGCTCCGCTCAGCGAGAAAATCGAGACCGAGGAGCTGGCGCTGCTCATCGCCGTCGCCGTGGATCGCATGCCCGAACAGCGCCGCCGGGTTTTCAGCCTGAGCCGTTACGAAGAGCTTTCCAACAAGGAGATCGCCGAGCGGCTCAACCTCAGCGTCAAAACCGTCGAACGCCACATGACCGCCGCCCTGAGCCAGCTCCGCCGGCTGCTGACGCTCCTCACCCTCTTCGTCTGAAAACGCGCCCCGAAAACGCCCGTCCGAAGGCGCCTTCCGAAAAAATACGAAAAAAAAATCGCTGCCGGGTGGGGGTTGCGCCCCGCCATGCCGTCTTAATCTATAAAAGCATATCCCGGATAAAGACCGCATACGATGGAGAGACGACAAATAAGAGAGCTCATCGGCAGATTCCTGCACAACGACGTCCCCGGCGAACTCCAGACGCAGTTCCGCCGCTGGATGCTCCAGCCCGGCGACGGCGACGAAAAAGAAGCCGCGCTGCGCGAGGAGTGGACCGCCGTCGTGGAAAGCCCTGCGGCGGCCGACCGCAGCGAAGAGCTGCAGCGGCTCCGTCACACCATCCGCATGCGTGAAGCGCAGCAGCGGCGCAGCCGCATTTTCCGCCGCATACGCTACGCCGCGGCCGCAGCCGCCGTGCTGCTGTTCGCCGTCGGCGAATATTACTACGTACGCTCGGCGTCGGCCGTTCCGGCCGAAATCCGCCTGCTGACGGCGCGCGGGAGCAAAGGCGAATTCCAGCTGCCCGACGGCACGAAGGTATGGCTCAACTCATCGAGCCGCCTGACCTATCCCGAAACATTCGACCGCAGGGAGCGCCGCGTGACGCTCGAAGGCGAAGCCTATTTCGAAGTGGCGCGCAACACGTCGCATCCCTTCGTCGTCGACATGAACCGCATGGAGATCGAAGTGCTCGGCACCACGTTCGACGCCCGTTACGAACGCGCCAGCGGCATCGCCGAGACCACGCTCAACAGCGGCTCGATCTGCGTCCGCACGTCGCGTTCGCAGCAGTCCGTCCGGCTCCGGCCCGACGAACGGCTGGTCTTCAACGAGACCACCGGAAGCATGATCATCGAACAGGTGAACGCCTCGAACTACAACAGCTGGATACAGCCCAACCTGACCTTCTTCGACATGACGCTCGAAGACATCATCACCAACCTCGAACGCTGGTTCAACGTTCCGATCGGCACCGACGCCTCGGTGGACCGCACCATCCGTCTGTCGTTCCACGTACGCCACGAATCGCTCGAAGAGACCCTGCAGGTCATCTCGCTCATCACGGGACTGCAATACACGCTCGACGGCGAGTCGGCCACGTTCCACACCGCACGAACCACCAGATCAAGATAACCTGAAAAAACCGAAAAGCCTATGGGAATTCCTCCTCCGTGATCCACGAAAAAAAGCGGATGCTGCAACATCCGCTCCGACTTAAAACCCCGACGTGCTTCGTAATGTAACCGAATTACGAAATGACAGAACCTTAAATCGTTACAAAATTATGAAAAAATCCGGAAAATCCGGCGGAAAAGGGATTATTCCACTTCCGCCCGGAAGATTCTTTTTGCTGACGCTGTTATTCACGCTGCTGGCCGCAGCCGGCGTCCGGGCCCAGAACCCGCCCGTGAGCATCAACGCAAAGGCAATCACAATCAACGAATTATTCACCCGCATCGAGAAACAGGGCGTCTATACCTTCGCCTACAACAATGCCGACATCGACCTCAAGCGCGTCGTGACCGTGCACGCCAAGGAACGTCCCATCGAATCCATCGTCCGCGAATGCCTGCCCGAAGTCAACGTGCAGGTTTCCAACAACAAGGTGATCCTGACGGCCCGCCGCAGCGACCAGAGTTCGATGCCGATGCACAAGCTGACGGGCACCGTGACCGACGAAAACGGCGCGCCGGTGACGGGCGCCACGGTGATCGTCGTCGGCACGCAGCGCGGCACGACCACCTCGGCGACGGGCGCCTATACGCTGCAGGTCCGCAACGGCGAGATCCTCGAATTCCAGTATCTCGGCTATGAAAAGCAGGCCGTCTCGGTCGGCGGGCAGACCACGCTCGACGTCACGCTCCAGCCTTCGAAGGCGATGGCCGTGGACGAAGTGGTCGTCATCGGCTACGGAACGGTGAAGAAGGGCGACGCCACGGGTTCGGTGGCCAACATCAAAATCTCCGACGTAAAGGACCTCCCGGTGCTGTCCGTCGACCAAGCGCTGCAGGGCCGCGTCGCCGGCGCCGACATCATGTCCACCACGGGCGAACCGGGCGCCACGACTTCGATCCGCATCCGCGGTACACGCTCGATTTCAGCCTCGAACGAGCCGCTGATCGTCGTCGACGGCGTGATCGACGCCGTGAGCGACCTGAACGACATCAACTCCGACGACATCGCAGGCATATCCGTCCTCAAGGACGCCTCCTCGACGGCGATCTACGGATCACGCGGCTCCAACGGCGTAATCATCGTGACCACCAAGGGGGGGGGTAACCAGACCAACACCAAACCTTCGATCACGCTCAAGGCCGACATCGGATTCTCGCAGCTGCCCCGCAAGCTCGACGTGATGAACGCCACGGAATTCGCACTCTACCGCAACGACTTCGCCTACTTCAGCACCCAGAGCGGCTACGAGGACATCGGCGAGGGCACGCCCCAGTCGAAATATCCCTTCAAAGACCCCTTCTCGCTGGGCAAAGGCACCGACTGGATCGACGAAATCACCCGCACGGCGCCCTACCAGAACTATTCGCTCTCGATTTCGGGCCGCTCGAAAAAGAGCAGCTACTACGCCTCGCTGGGTTACAACGATTCGCAGGGTATCATCGACAACAGCGGTCTGCAGCGCATCACGGGGCGTCTGAATCTCGACCACCAGCTGTTCAAATGGCTGAAGGTCGGCTACCGCGGCAGCTACACATGGCGCGACAACGCCCAGAACCTCGCCGAAATCGGCGGCACGGCCTACTACCGCGCAGCCATGTATCTTTCGCCCCACATCGACCCGCAGGAGAACTACAACCCGCTTTGGGGCAACGGCCAGCGGATCAATACGCCGCGTGCGACGATCGACCAGAACACCTACTCCATCGAGCGGACCTCGCTCAACCACACGGCCTATCTCGAAGTGGCGCTGGCCAAGGGCCTGAAACTGCGCAGCCAGAACTCCTACTATTCGTTCCAGCGCCACACCTACCGCTACTATCCGGGATCGCTTCCCGCCAAGAACGAGGGTGAAGGCGGTCAGGCCTACCGCGCCGAATTCCACGAATTCAGCCTTTCGAGCGAGAACACCCTCAGCTACAAGCTCGAAACCAAAAGCGGCCACAACATCGACGCGCTGGCCGGTTTCACCGCCTACCGCTACAAGAGCGACAACTTCACGCTGAGCGGACAGGGCTACATGGACGACGACGTGCTGTGGAACAACATGAACGCCGTGACCGACAAGGAGACCTATTCGGCCGCCACGGGGCTGACCAAGCGAACGAAAATGTCGCTGCTGGCCCGCTTCAACTACAACTACAAACAGCGCTACTACCTCACCGTAACGGGGCGTTACGACGGTTCGTCGAACTTCGCCGCCAACAACAAGTGGGGCTTCTTCCCCTCGGTGGCCCTCAAATGGAACGCCGCCAAGGAGAATTTCCTGAAGGACGTACGCTGGATCGACGAACTGTCGCTCCGCCTGAGCGCCGGACGCACGGGTAACGACGCCATCTCGGCCTACCGTTCGCTGGCGGCCATGTCCAGCACCACGAGCGGCTATCTGTTCGACGGCATGCAGCCGGGCGCCTACTACCGCAGCCGTCTGGCCAGTCCCAACCTGACGTGGGAGAAGACCGACCTCTACAACGCGGCGCTCGATCTGGCGTTCTTCAACAACCGCCTGATGATTACGGCCGAAGGCTATATCTCCAAGACGCGCGACCTGCTGCTCACGGTGCAGACCGCTTCGGCGACGGGCTACACCAGCCGTTACGCCAACATCGGCAAAACCTCGAACAAAGGCGTCGAGCTGAGCATCGAGAGCCGCAATATCGTCCGCCCCAAATTCTCGTGGACGACCAACCTCACCATCGCCCACAACAAACAGAACGTGGACGACATCGGCAGCGAGGATTTCGTCACGGCGCTCTCGTCGCCCGGCAACAACCCCTACATGATGTACGGTTACGTCAAAGGCTACCCGCTCAACGCGCTTTGGGGATTCAAGTACGGCGGCACGTGGAAAAACGCCGACGAACGCAAGGAGAACGAAATTACGAAGACCTACGTGAGCGTCTCCAACACCGACGGCGGCGCACGCTACTACGACGTCAACCACGACGGCGTGATGTCGCGCGAAGACCTGATTTATCAGGGCAACGCCGACCCCTATCTGTATGGCGGTCTGCAAAACACGTTCTACATTCACGGCTTCAAACTGGGTGTCTATTTCGCCTACTCGCTCGGCGGCAAGATCTACAACTATTCGGAGATCTACATGGCCGGTTCCCAGTTCGCGAACCAGTACCGCTACATGCTCGAAGCGTGGCATCCCGTGCGCAACCCGCAGTCGAACCTGCCGCGCGCCGGTGCGGTTGACGCGCACGTGCCGAGCGACCTGATGATCTACGACGCATCGTACATCCGCCTGAAAAACATCACGGTGGGTTACACGTTCGACCTGAGCAAGCGTTCGAAGTTCATCCGCGACATCACGCTGAACCTGAGCGCCGAAAACCTCCACATCTGGAAAAAGTACAATGGCTTCGACCCCGACGTCTCGACCGACAGCAGCGATTCGGCGCTACGGCGCGTCGATCTGGGCGCATACCCCAAGCCGCGCACCATCGTGTTCAGCATCCAGCTGCGTTATTAACCGTAATCCGAGAACATTATGAAAACAAAATACATCTTGCTGATTCTCACGGCGTGGCTCACGGCGTCGTGCTCACTGCAGGAGGACACCGAAGGGTTCTCGACCCCCGGCGACTTCTATAAGACCAAGACCCAGTGTCAGTCGGCGGTGAACTCGTGTTATATACCCCTGAAAAATCTCTACACCTACAAAATGATGATCGCCACCGAAGGCGTCACCGACCTGATGTATATCGCATCGGGAACGCAGGACGCGCAGCTCGACATCTCGCCGTCGCAGCCCCGCTTCGGCGCCGACATGTGGACCTACGGCTACCGCGGCGTCATGTACTGCAACATGGCCGTGACGGGCATCGAGAATTCGACGATCGACGAAAAGGACCGCAACAGCCTCGTGGCCGAAGCCAAGGTGCTGCGCGCGTTCTACTACTACCTGCTGACGAGCTTCTTCGGCGACGTGCCCTTCTACACGGACGACGTCTCCGACCACGAAGTGCTCGACCGCGTGGCCAAACTGCCGCGCATGTCGGCCGAGGCGACGCGCACCGCGCTGATCGAGGACCTCGAATCGTGTCTGGGCGCACTGCCCCTCATCCGCACGAGCGAGGCTGCGGGCAACCGCGCCGGAGCCGCCATGGGCCACATGCTCATCGCCAAACTCGCCATGTGGAACAAGGATTACGACAAGGCGCTCGAAGCCATCACCGTGCTGGAACAGATCTACGGCGACGACCTCTCGGTCTACCCGGTTTCGGACATTCCGTTCCGGATGAAGAACACGCCCGAATCGATCTTCGAAGTGCAGCACACCTATACCGCCGGCGGACTGATCTACACCTCCAACGTCGCCAGCATCTGCATGCCCTATCCGCGCAACAGCGACAACGTCTACTCGAACGTGGTGATCGAGGAGCTGGGCGACGCCGCCACGACATGGTCGCCGCTGCGCCCCAACAGCTTCTTCTACGGCAACCTCATGCCCGAAGGCGGCGAAGACCTGCGGCGCGACATGCAGATAATCACCGAGTGGAACGGCGTGAAGTTCACTTCGGGCGACGCGATCGTCACCCGGCCGTTCATGGGTCCCAAATTCTGGTGCCCCGACCTTCAGGCCGCCTACGACTCGAACAACTACAAGGTCTTCCGCTATGCCGACGCCGTGCTGATGGCCGCCGAATGCTACTGCGCCCTGCTCGACAAGGACAAGGCCATGGAGTACCTCAACAAGGTCAAACGCCGCGCGGGCATCGCCGAATACACGCGGTTCCGCACCTATCCGCTGCTGCTCAACGAGATCCAGAACGAACGCGGCCGCGAGCTGCTGGGCGAATTCCAGCGCAAGTTCGACATGGTGCGCTGGGGCATCTGGTACGAACGCACGGCGGCGCTTTCGGACTATGCGAAGGTCAAGACCTCGATCCAGCCCTGCCACGAATACTACCCCATCCCCGACACGGAGGTGATCTATTCGGGCGGCGCTTTGGACAACAACGAATACAAGAAGTACGGATTCTAAATCAACCGACATGAAACCGAAAAACAAAATATATCCCCTGCTGCGCATGCTGGCCGTCGCACTGACCGCCGCACTGCTCGGTCCGGGCTGTCAGAAGGACTTCAAATGGAACGAGCCGCTGGCCGTCACCCAAAACGGACTCAACCTCACCTCCCCGGCCGGCTCGACGCGCGTCACGGTCTACTCCACGGGGCGCTGGAAAGCCGAAATGGCCGAAGGCGCATGGGGCGAAGTGAGCGAGGTGTCGGGCAACGGCATCGGCGACTTCCTCTTTACGTACGAGGCCAACAACGGCGTATCGCGCCGCGCGCGCATCCTCGTCAGCGGCGAGGGCGAAGAGCAGGAGATCGTCCTCACGCAGGCCGGCGCGGTCACCGAACCGACGCTGGCACTCGCCGAAACCGAATTCGAGTTCGTGCGTCTGCCGCGCGAACGCGTCCAGATCGGCGTTACGACCAACATGACGCAGGCGCTCGAATGCATCCTCATCACGGCAACCGACGTCACCGACGCGGAGAATCCCGCCGAAGCCGGCTGGCTGAAGGAGATCCGGCTCGAAAAAGACGCCGAAGAGAACATCGTGCTGGTCTTCGGAATCGACCGCAACGACGGCAGCAGCGACCGCAAGGCGGCGATCCGGCTCGAAATTCCCGACGCCGACGGCAAGATTCTCGCCCAAGCCGAAGCCTCCGTCGTCCAGACCACCGACAATGCGACGGTCGTTTTCAAGGACGAAGATACGATTGTCTCCGTTCCGGGCGACCAGCACAACCGCAGCGCACTGCTGACGGCCAACTTCGACGTCGATCCGGCGCACTTCGCCTTCGACATCGCATACGACCCCGCAGGCACGCAGTGGATCACGGACGTGACCTTCAGCGAATCGGCCGTATCGTTCGTCGTTGCCGAGAACACGGGCGACCAGCCCCGTTCGGCCAGTCTGAAGATCACCTACAAGGATACCGACGTGGAGTGCAGCTCGACGCTCCGGCTGACGCAGGAGGTCAAGCAGCTCTCGATCGCCGACCTGCGCGCACTGATTCCCGGCGCGGAAGGCGAAGTGGAGCTGACGGGCGAGAAGATGCTCTCGGCCGTAGTCATCAGCGACGCCGGTAACTACAACATGGAGACCAACCCCAACCTGACGGACACCTCGATCGACTTCTCGGTCAACGAGAAGACCGCCTACATCGAGAGCCTCGACGGTCAGTACGGCCTGCGCATCGTCGCCAAACTTCCGGCCGACAACATCCTGAAGCGCTACAGCTCGGTACAGCTCTCGATCAATGGACTGAAGCTGGTCAAGGAGTCGAACCCCGAACGCTATACGCTCACGGGCTTCACCAAAGAGCATGTCCTCAACCAGAACGCCGGAACGGCCGCCGACCTCCCGAAGAAGGAGAAACACATTTCGGAGCTTACCGACGCCGACATCTACACCTATATGACGCTCAAGGAGTGCGAATTCATGCTCAACGGCGGCGCCTACATCAACGTTCACGACGGCTACTGCTACAAGACCGACCTCAACACGCAGGGCGTACTGGATCCGCGCTTCGACTGCGCCATCCGCGGCGTGATCGACAGCCGCGGCGATAAGATCAACATGGTGCTCAACACGCAGGTGCGCTGGCGCCGCAAGGGCGACGGCGTTCCGGCCGGCTCCGGCCCCATAAGCGGCATCATCGTCCACACCAAACTGCCGCGCTACGGCGTGAAGGGCGACGTGGGCACCTACCAGATCCGCCCGGTCGAAGAGGCCGACATCGCCTTCTCGCGCGAGGAAAGCACCCGCAACTACTCGACGCTCGTACGCTGGGCATGGCCCGGCATGACCACCAACGCCGGCATCAAGCAGCACGCGGACGGCAGCATCGTTCCCTATCTGGGCGAAGGCCGCATGTTCTCGTCGGTGAGCAACAAGCTCAACACGTCGTCAACGGTGGCAGGCGTCTCCTGCACGCTCGACTACAACACCTTGGACTACGCCAAAGGCATCAAATCCCCGGCCGTGCGCTACAACGGCATCTGGTGGAACTCGTCGCGCAACGAGGGCGAATGGGTGGCCTTCAACTTCTCGACCGAGGGCGTCAGCGGCTCGTGCATGAAGATGATCCTCTCGGCCGCACTGGGCAACCTGAGCGCCGCCACGATCGTCGCTCCGCTCTACTGGGACGTCTCCTACTCGCTCGACGGCAGCACCTTCACCCGGTTCGACACCGTGCCCATCCGCACGCTCGTCTATTGGGCCGGCCCGCAGTGGTACGTTCCGGGGCTTTACGAAGTTGACTTCGACCTGCCGTCGGCCTGCTTCGGACAGAAGGACGTCACCATCCGGCTGCAGGCCGCCAGCAAGGTATGCGGCAGCACCACGGGCGAGGACAACGGCACGACGACGAAGACCTACGTCTATTTCCGCTTCGGCGACGTTTCGGTCAAATATTTCTAACCACGTAAAAAACGCAATCATGAAATACGCAAAGAGATACATGGCAAAGATCGGCTCGGCGGGCATCCTGCTCGCGGCGCTGGCCGCGACGGCCTGCATGGACCACGGCGACGATATTCCGCTGATCGAGCTGGGCGCGGTCGAGAATTCGTTCACCGTCAACGCCACGGCGGGCCACGTCGACATACAGGTCTATTCCAACCAGCCGGCCGTGCTGTCGTTCCTCGACGACGGGGCCTCGTGGGCCGACCTGAGCGACACGCGCCTGCCGCTCGACGGAAAATTCTACATCGACTACGCCGACAATGCGGGCTTTCCGCGCATGACGCGCGTACTGATACAGAGCGCCGACGCAGTACGGTCCGACACGGTCGTACTGCGCCAGCGGGGCGCCCGTGTCCCCGCAATGGCGTTCGAGGGCGGCACCTCGACCAACGTACCGGGCAGTTCGGGCGGCAAGGCGTCCGTACGGTTCGGCACCAACATCGTCCCCGACGAGCTGACCTTCACCACGCAGTACGACGCCGGGGAGGAACCCGCCGAAGAGTGGCTTTCGGAAATCTCGCTCCAACCCGCCGGGGAGGAGGAATACACGTTCAACTTCGACTACGCCGGCAACGACACGGACGAACTCCGCACGGCTACGGTCACCGTCTCCTACGTCAACGGCTGGGAGGAGACCGAACAGCTGACGCTCAACGTCATCCAGCGTACGAAGAACGACATGCTGGGACACGACATTTCGTTCGCCGAACTGCGCGAGAAAGCGCTCACGGTCTCGAAAGTCGATGAGTACTGGCTGCTGGAAGGCTACGTCGTCAGCGACCGGGATTCGAAGAACGCCGGCAACAACCCGATGCCGACCGACATGAGCGTCGATTACAGCGGATGCGAGAAGACCGTCTACCTCGAATCGCCCGCCGGCCGTTACGGCTTCTGCGTCGAAACGGCCACTCCGGAGGACAACGCCTTCACCCGTTACGACAAGGTGAAAATCCTGCTCAAAGACGCCGAGCTGGTCTTCGAACCCGATCCGGACCGCTACATGATCAAAGGCATCCGCTCGTCGATGATCGTCGAGCGCGTGACGGGCAACGACGCCTCGGTGCTTCCGGTCAAGCAGAAATACATCTCGGAGCTGACCGACGAAGACATCTACACCTTCGTGACGCTCCGCGACTGCGAATTCGCCGTCCGCAAAGGCTCGCTCACCCCCGTGCACGAGGGCTACACGCTGGCCGACGCGCAGGGACGTCTCAACATGTACCCGCGGCTGGTGCGCGACAACAGAGGCGGCCTGATCCACCTGCTGACCAACACCACCTGCCCCTACCGCCGCAACGGCACCCGTCTGCCCTACGGTTCGGGCGAACTGGCGGGCGTGATCGTCCACGAGCGGTTCCCGCAGTACGAGTACGTCGATACGGCGGACGATCTGGCCAACGGCATCATCGGCTCCTACCAGATCCGCCACATGTCCTTCGCCGACATCCGCTTCGCCGAAGACCGCTCGCAGAGCTTTTCGGAGACGCTGACCGAATACTGTTACGTCAAGGGCAAGGCCGCGGCCGCCGACGGCTACGCCTACTGGTATCCGACGTGGGGCACCAACGGACGCTTCACGCAGACCGCCTCCAAGTCGGCCTACCCCAACGGCGTCTACAATGCGGCCTGCTGGCACTACTTGGGCTGGTGCGGCACGGCGCGCGGCACGGCTCCGTTCCGCAGCCACATCGGCAACGACGGCTATTCGGGCTTCGGCGTCATCCTCGAAGACGGCACCAATTACGCCGTGAAAAGCACGGCAGTCAATACCGACGGCAAAGGCACCGACCAAGCCAACTGGCTGGCGTGGGTGACGACCTACTGGTGGAACGCTTCGACCGACCGGCCCTATGCGTGGGTCGTGGAGTTCTCGACCGCCGGGCTTTCGTCCGACCGGGTATCGCTGATCATGAGCGTGCAGAGCGGCCGCGCGACACTCAACGCCGGTCCCTACTTCTGGAAAGTGCAGTGGTCCGCGACGGGCGATTACGAGAGCGACGAAGGGTGGTTCGACGTCGAAGCGGCGCAGACCGCGCCCGACGGCAGCGCCTACACCTTCACGCAGCCCGACTTCCCGGTATTCGCCACGCAGCGCAGCTGGCAGCTCCCGGCCTATAAACAGGTCGAAATCCCGCTGCCCGCCGAGATCATGGGCCGCGAAAAGGTCTGGCTCCGCATCCAGCCCGCCAGCCGGCTTTCGTCGGGACTCGGTTTCCTCGACGGCACGATCCCGATGGGCTACAACGCCGCCGGAGCGATGGACTACTTGGCCGTACGCTACAACAGATAACCCGAACTCCAAGATCTAAAAACCAAAACAATGAAAAGATTCCTATTTTCGATAGCTCTGTTATTCACCGCTCTGGCCGGATGCTCCAACCACGAAGGCGAATCCGCAGCCCCCAAAAGCGAACTCAACGTCATGAGCTACAACATCCGCTACGCCAATGCGAGCGACAAGGGCGACGCGGCGTGGGACGCCCGCAAGGAGGCTTCCGTCGCGATGATCCGCGACGTCAAGCCCGACGTGATCGGCATGCAGGAGCCTCGCTTCTCGCAGGCGCAGTATCTGATCGGCGAATTGACCGAGTACGAGCACTACTATCTGGCCCCCGATGACAAGGACTCGCAGCACCGCAATGCGGTCTGGTGGCGCAAAGACCGCTTCGAGATGCTCGCCCAAGGGTATTTCTTCCTCAACGAAAAGGACATCCCCCAGCCGATCAAGGGCTGGGGGCACAACCAGTTCCGCACGGCATTGTGGGTCAAACTGCGCGAGCGCAGCACCGGCAAGGAGTTTTTCTTCTTCAACACCCACCTCGCGCACCGCGCGTCGCCCGTCGAGGGCGGCGACATCGATCAGGTGGCGCGCACCGAGTCGGTAAAACTCATCGTCGAGCAGATGAAGCAGATCGCGGGACGCTACGCTCCGATCTTCGTCACCGGCGACATGAACGCCTCCTACGCCGCGGGCGACGGCCGCCGCACCTGCCTGAGCCACATGTTCGAGGCAGTCGGCGCATAC
>ENA-OPEE01001505-OPEE01001505.1-human-gut-metagenome-genome-assembly--contig:-NODE-1505-length-16485-cov-3.366403_pt1 | contig 16485 bp, 13 predicted proteins | sample MGYA00241263_ERZ501506 | MGnify/ENA primary metagenome ERZ501506 (study PRJEB25962, sample SAMEA2042626) | human gut metagenome | biome: human gut; feature: human-associated habitat; material: faeces...
TCCAGCAATGCCAATAATAATTATTTCAATAATAATAGTAAGATATGCCGTCTTGCTTTTAATGGAACTCCTGGTTCTCCTGTAATATTCCCAGCCAGATATTATGATGAACTGATGAATCTTCCACAAGGCAAGGGTGGCGGTTTTATTGCAAAAAAATATCCTGCACAGGTTGTTTTAGTTCCTGCACAGGATGAATATGAATTATATGATATTGATACTCCTGATGACCTTATTCGTCTTTCCCGGTATCTTCGCTAATTGCTGTACCTTATTTAGTTACAGCCTTTTCCTTTATTGTTGCTGCTTCTTCTGAAACAACTTCTTTAACCGTTTCCTCAGCTTTATCCTTAGGAAGAATTATGTTAAGTAATATTGCTACAAATGCTGCTGGAACAATACCAGACTCACCAAACATAAGCTGTACTGCCTGTGGTGTATGTGCAAGGATTGCAGGGCTTACACCCATACCATAGCCTACACCAAGTGCAACCGATACAATAGAAAGCCTTCTTGCATCAAGCGGCTCCTTAGTGATAAGCTGGATACCACTTACAATAATTGATGAGAACATCATAACTGCCGCACCACCAAGTACTGACTGTGGCATGATTGATATTAATGCTCCAAGCTTAGGAATAAGACCACATAATATAAGGAATACAGCACCAGATGCAAGTGCAATTCTGTTAACAACCTTAGTCATTGCAACAAGGCCAACATTCTGGCTGAATGATGTATTAGGAAGCACACCGAAAAGTGCTGCAAGCGATGAACCTAAACCATCACACATAACTCCGCCTGAAAGTTCTTTATCTGTCGCTTCTCTTCCTACTCCACCGACCATAACACCTGATATATCTCCAACAGTTTCTACTGCTGTTACAACAAACATAACAAGCACAGGAAGTATTGCTCTTAAGTCAAACACTGGCTTAACTGGCATGAACTTAGGAATCGCAATCCACTTAGCTTCTGCAACCTTATTCCAGTTAAGTACCCATGACTTAGTATATTCAACTCCCTCAGCATTAACTGCTGTATGTGGAAGCACACAGCCCATAATAGCTGCTACAATATAACCAACTATAATTCCAATCAGTATAGATGATGAACTAAGATATCCCTTTGTCCAGTGCTTAACGAATAATATAACAATAAGCACAACAAACGCCAGAAACAGATTCTCTAATGAGCCAAAGTCTTTAGCCCCGTTTCCACCACCGAATGAATTGATACCAACAGAAATAAGTGACAGTCCAATAGAAAGCACAACAGTTCCTGTTACAACTGATGGGAAAAATCTTCTTAAAGGCTTAATAAATGCACCAAGCACAGTTTCAAAAAGACCACCTATAATGGATGCTCCCATAATTGCACCATAGGCTAATACTCCGCCTCCCATAACCTTTGTTATACTGCTGAATACTCCGATAAATCCAGAGCTTGTACCCATAATAATAGGCACCTTGCCTCCAACAGGTCCAATTGAAAACAACTGTATAAGTGTTACAATACCAGCTATAATCATAGCATTCTGTAAAAGTGCAACCTGAATAGATGCATACTCACTTCCTGCTCCAATACCACAGGCTCCTGTAATAATAAGCAACGGTGTAAGATTTCCTACAAACATCGCCATAACGTGCTGAAGTCCAAGTGGTATCGCCTGTTTTAATGAAAGCTTTCCATTAAAATCATATGCCTCCGGCATAAGTTCTTTTATTTTTTTCATATATCCTCCGGTATATTAACCATAATCTATCTGTTATTAATCTCATATGAAGAAGGTCTAGGGAAAATCATTATTCAAGTACTGATTTTCCTTAGACCTTCCTTCTGTATGACCTACGCTTATTATCTCTGCACATCAAATGAAGCATTATTCATAAGTCGCTTAATCTGGTCAACGCTTGTGATGTTAGTATCGCCGCGGATAGCGTGCTTCATTACTGAAGAAGCTACTGCGAAATTGACGATATCTTCGTGCTTCCAGTCATTCTGCATAAGAGCATAGATAAGACCAGAAGAGAATGCATCTCCACCACCAACACGGTCAACAATCTCAAAATTGAGTGTCTTGCTTTCGTAAGTCTTTCCGTCAGCATAGTAGAAAGCCTTAAGAGAGTTATTACTTCCTGAATGAACATAACGTACTGTTCTTGCAATTGCTTTCATATGGTACTGCTCATCAATAGCCTTGAATACTCTGTCCATATCCTCAAATGATGGATCCATAGTAAGGCCGTCCTTAACATCTGTACCATCTGCATTGTATACATGGATAGGCTCAATACCTATAAGTACATCTACATATGGAAGATATCTGCTGAGTACATCCCTTGCTGTTTCAAAAGACCATAATGTACTTCTGAAATTAGGATCAAAGCTTACCGTAAGTCCAAGCTTCTTAGCTGCCTTGATAGCCTTATCTATAAGACGACGGCAGTTATATGAAAGAGCAGGTGTGATGCCACTTAAATGTAACCAGTCATAATCCTTTAAGATGTTCTCAAAATCTACATCCTTATAATCATATTCAGCAAATGCTGAGCTTCCTCTATCATATATTACCTGTGAAGGTCTTACTGAAACACCTTCTTCAAGGTAATAAAGTCCCATTCTTCCGTCAGACTTGATAATGTGCTTAGTGTGTACATCATTAGCCTTAAGGTAGTTGATACAAGACTTACCAAGGTCTGTGTTAGGTAATACTGTAAAAAATGTTGAATCTACACCAAGGTTAGCGAGTGAAACTGCTACGTTGGCTTCTGCTCCACCATAGTTAACTATGAAATTGTGGGTTGTAACTATCTTCTCATAGTTAGGTGGTGACAATCTTAACATCAATTCGCCAATTGCTATGAACTTCATACGTGCCTCCATCTATCATTAAACTTTAAACCTGATATTAAGTAATATTTTATGGCAATAATCTGTACTTTTATTGCTCTATATTGTCAAAATAATACTCCATTTAATGATACTACTTATCCTATAAAATTGCAAATTGTATTTAACGCATTAACTCATAAATACCGCAGTATTTTGTTGCATTAACACACCATTTCATTGTATAATTAAAAATATTTTGAAGCGAGGAAAGTAATACCTATGGACATTTACGAATCATTGAACTCTATTTTAGTAACTTTATTCAATGATATAATGAACATTGAAGAAAAGGCTTTAATTACAGATGAATTTTCTGACATCACAGTTACTGATATGCACATAATTGAAGCTATCGGAATTAAAGAGCCACGCACTATGGGAACAATATCCAAGGCCTTAGGCGTGACTATGGGAACTCTTACAGTCGGCATTAACGGACTTGTTAAAAAGGGATATGTAATAAGGACAAGAAGTGAAGAAGACCGCCGTGTCGTATATGCTTCCCTCACACCAAAGGGTAATGCGGCATACACTCACCATATGAAATTTCATCAGGATATGATTAAACATATTACTGACGATTTAAGCGAAGATGAAGCCGCCGTACTTATTAAGACATTTACAAGGCTTGAAGATTATTTTAAAAGCATATCATAACATTCAAAATAATTATGTAATTATATTAACATATAGCTATGCTGTCTAACAGCGTAACCTATAACACACTGACTGCATAGTAAAATCCCCACAGATATGAACTTCTGTGGGGATTTTTTGAAAGATTATTAATCTTTCCGCCGACCGGGCCGGCATAATTTATATATGAGAGTTTTGGAAAAGTAAGCTTATTTAGTTAATTCAGCTGTCTTATATATAAATGTTACTGAATTGTCCTTACCATCTGATTTACCAAGGAATGTGTTGTAATTCTGACCAAGCTTGATTACTTCCTTGATTGTATCTACTGCTGTATCAGCATCATCACCAACAAGACTTGTAATAGCTTTAATACCTGTCTCATTGAATTCTGCCATACCATCTTTAAGTGTTATAGCACCATCATTAAGCTGTGTTACACCATCTGCTAAAGTTACAGAAGATGACTTAAGTGTTGATGTTCCATCAGCAAGCTGTGTAGAACCACTTCTTAAAGCTTCGTTGTTAGAATTAAGTGTGCTGAAACCGCCTGCAATCTGTTCAATACCACCGTTAAGTGTATCATTATTGTCGTTAAGCTGTGCAAGTCCTGCGCTTATCTGTGCTATACCACCATTAAGTGTATCATTGTTACCACTAAGCTGTGCAAGTCCTGCATTAAGCTGTGATGCACCTGCGTTAAGTGTATCGTTATTCTTAACAAGTTCACCAAGTCCGTCTGTTAATGACTGGCTTCCATCTGTAAGCTGCTTTAATGCTGCATTAATAGTTTCATTATTGCTAAGATTGCTGACAACTGCATCTAATGCACTTGAAGCCCCTATATTACCAGCAGCCTTAATAAGTAGTCCTAACTGGTTAACATATACATAATCCTTTGAACCAGCCTGTGATACCTGTGGAGTATATGGCTTACCGCTTGTCACAGCTTCTGTATATGTCTCTGTTATTATATTAGTTGTATAAGCTGTAAGATACTTTACAAAATAAGTCGATATATCTGTTGCTGCCTCACTACTGCTCTTCTTGCCCAGATTACTAAGGTCTGTTGCTATAGTTACATCACTAAGGCCTAATGCTGTTCCTAATTTCTGTAAATCAGTTGCCTGCTCCATAACAGTCTTTCCTGTTGAGTCTGCTACAGAATTCATCTTATAAGCTGTTGAATTAGCTGCAAGTTCCTTAACAACATTTCCAATAAGTGCTGTCTTAATGCTCTTTATTCCTTCATTTAATTGTGAAGCTCCTGCCTCTGCACTAGCAACACCATCTGTATAAGCCTTTAAACCTGTCTGTAATGAAACTGCACCTGCTGCCGCACTGGCAACACCGCCTGTATATGTTGAAAGACCACTCTGTAATGTGCCTGAACCTGCATTAAGTGCTCCTACACCATCAGTATAAGTCTTTAAACCTGACTGTAACTGTCCTGCACCTGCACCAAGCTGGTTAGCTCCTGCTGTGTATGCACTGATACCATCCTTAAGCTGTCCTGCACCTGCTGCCAGAGCTGTAGCACCATCTGTATAAGCATAGATACCATCTTTAAGCTGGCTTGCACCATCATTTAACTGGTTCACGCCATCTGTAAGTGCTGGAATACTGTCAGAAAGTGTCTGTGTACCATTCTGGAGAGTAACTGTTCCATCTGTAAGCTGGTCAGCTGCTGACTGAAGCTCATTCATCTTATCTTCAAGCTTAGCAAGTGAGAAATCATCTGTATCTATATCATTAAGTGTGCTTGTTGTAGCAACTGACATAGACATATCAAGCTCGAAATCCTCTACATCTGCTGATATTTCAAAGTATTCTGGAATATCCATATCAAGGCTTTCACCATCAAACTTAAGGTTTAAAGTATCCTTTAAGCCTGGCATAGCCATACCAAGTGCAATGATATTATCGCCAACCTTGCTTACCTTGCCGTTAGTAACTTCTACATTACTGAACTTATCTGTTGGAAGAAGTGTTCCTGTAATCATAGTAAACGGAACATAAGCTGTCTGTGACTTTCCATTAACTGTTATATTCTTCTTCTCATTGTTAGTATAGTCATATCTGATAGTAACCTTACCACTCTTGCCAATCATATCTTCTGGCTTAGTTTCAACACCATTTAACTTGTAAGTAACCTTTATTGAAACAGGAGCAGTCTTATCAGATGTGCTCTGGTTAGTTGTTGTTTCGCCCTTAGAATCAGTAACCTTTTCTGTTACAAGAACGTGATCCTGAGTTCCGTCTGCCTTATCAAATACATATACCATCTCGTCTCTTGTATTTGTCTTTAATGTACTTGTATTTGATATTGAAAGCTCGTTCTTAATAGCATTTGTTATAATATTCTCTGTATTAGAAGCAGCCTCACTGCTTATTGCAACCTCACTGCCTGTCTGATTATATGCTGTGCTAGTGCCACAGCCTGTAAGTGTTGAAGCAATAAGAACAACACTTAATAATACTGAACTATATTTAAATAAAGTCTTCTTAACCATAACTATTCCTCCATTTTCTTACTTCCTGATATATTCTTATATCTGTTACGGCATATACACCTTTGACCCGTTCATACATCTTTCTGATTACATATCCTGATTCTTCTTAGGCTTAAATCCTATACTTGTATTGATAATGAGCTTATCACATAATACAAACAATGATGGAAGTATGAAGATAACTACGAACATACTTATAATTGCACCACGTGCCATAAGTGTACAAAGCGAACCAATCATATCAACTGAAGCTATACATCCAACACCAAATGTTGCGGCAAAGAAACCAAGCGCACTAACAATAATTGATGGTATTGATGTTGAAAGAGCTATCTGGATTGCTTCCTTCTTAGCGTATCCCTGGCTTCTTTCCTTCTTATATCTTGTTGTCATAAGAATAGCATAATCGACTGTTGCACCAAGCTGGATAGTACCGATAACTACTGATGCAATAAATGGTATCTGTGTATGCGTAAAATATGGAATACCCATATTAACAAATATAGCAAATTCGATTGCTGAAACAAGTATAATTGGAAGCGATATTGATTTAAGTACGAACAGGATAATAACAAATATAGCTACTATTGATACCGCACTGACTGTCTTAAAGTCCTTATCTGTTATAGTGATAAGATCCTTGGTACAAGGAGCTTCACCAACTACCATTGCCTTAGAATCGTAAGACTTTACAATATCATTCACCTTACTAATCTGATTGTTAATTTCATCTGATGCTATTTTGTAATCTGTAGCAATCATCATTATCTGATAATCTTCACCCTTAAGCTCTGATACTGTCTTAGCCGGTAAGAATTCCTGTGGAATACCAGACTTAAGTGCTGTGTCAAGTCCGAGTGCGAACTGTACACCGTCTACATCACCTAACTTATCAAGCATTTCGTTAGCTGTATCTGTAGACATACTAGAGTCAGCAAGTATCATATAGATTGAATTCATATCAAAGTTTTCTTCCAGCTTCTTATTAGCCTGTGAGCAGGCAAGGTCATCTGGAAGTGTATCAGACAAATCATAATATACTGATGTATGATTCTGTCCATATATAGCAGGTCCTAATAATACAACAAAGACAATTACAAATATCCATGAGTGGTTTACTATAAATGTAGCAAGCTTATCGAAGTTTGGCATAATCTCACGATGCATTGTCTTCTCTAATGCCCTGTCAAATGTAAGTATCAATGATGGAAGGATTGTTACACAACCGATAACACCGAATACAACACCCTTTGCCATAACGATACCAAGGTCAAGACCAAGTGTGAAGCTCATAAAGCAAAGTGCAATGAAACCTGCAACTGTTGTTATAGAAGAACCAACTACGGATGTAAGTGTATTACTAATGGCAACTGCCATCGCTTCCTTGTGGTCATCCGGATATATTTCCTTCATTTCCTTGTAGCTGTGCCATAAGAAGATTGAATAATCCAGTGTAACACCTAACTGAAGTACAGCCGCAAGAGCTTTAGTTATATATGAAACCTCACCTAATAAAATGTTAGAACCCAGGTTGTATACAATTGCCATTCCTATACTTATCATAAAGAATACTGGTACAAGAAATGAATCCATAAATATAGCAAGCACGATACATACAAGAACTACTGCTATAAGTACATAAAGTGGTGTCTCTTTCTCCGAAAGATTCTTAGTATCCGTAACTACTGCTGACATACCACTTATAAAGGCCTGACCCTCTGTCTGCTCTCTTATCTGTATGATAGCATTCATAGTATCATCACTTGAAGTTGTATTATCGAAGAATATTGCAAATAAAGTTGTATCTGTGCTGTCATTCTCGAAATACTTTCTGAATTTTGATGGAACAATCTCAGATGGAACATCTTCACCAACTATTCCTGTGTAAGAAATAACCTGTGCAACGTGGTCTACATTCTCTACCTTCTTAATAAGTCTGTCAGTAGACTTCGTATCCATATTCTGGACAACGACCATCGCGTATGCACCCTTATTGAAGTCATCCATAAGAATGTCCTGACCCTGCATAGTCTCTATCTCATTCGGAAGATAATACAGAATATCGTAATTAACTCTTGTATTAAAGTATCCGATTGCAGATGGAATAAGAAGCAGGAAACTCAGAATAAGAATTGGAATTCTGAGTTTAACAATTACTTTTCCAAACTTTTCCATAACTCGCCTCATTTCTACGTCTGCGACGTAATTTTACTTTGATTGGACTGATAACCTCTCAATAATTAATAACTCTCTTAATTAATTACATTTATTATCAATTCAATACATATGACCGTGATCTCTCAAATATGACTTTTGGTCATTTTCTTTGCAAGTGTTATTCTAACACAAAATGACCGATAGTCAATACTCAAAATGACTAAAAGTCATTTTTTTATAGATTTTTTATTTTCAACATGGTAGAATATTAATTGACAGAACAACTAATATTATGCCTGCATTAGATTGGAGATTTTATGGGAAAACTTGAGAACAACAAACAACAGAAAAGGACTTCCCTCTTAGATACAGCTTTTAAGCTCTTTACAACGCAGGGTGTTTCCAAGACATCAATTGCCGAGATTTCACAGAAAGCTGGAATTGCCAAGGGAACTTTTTATCTGTATTTCAAAGATAAATATGATATAAGAAATAAGCTCGTTTCTCACGAGGCAAGCAAGCTCTTTAAAAATGCAGTGAATGCATTAGAACTTCATATAAAAGAACAGCAGATTAATGACCATTCGTTTACAATTACATTTACTGAGGAGATTATATTTATTGCTGACCACATAATTAATGTGCTTAACACCAACCAGACACTTCTTACATTTATATCAAAGAACCTGTCGTGGGGAATATTTAAAGAGGCTCTTACAACCAATGTCGCTGATGACGACATTAATTTTAAAGATATCTACTATGAAATGCTTGAAGACTCTGGTCTTAACCTCAACGAGCCCGAGATTATGCTGTTTATGATTGTCGAGCTTATAAGCTCAACATGCTACAGCTCAATCCTTTACAAAGAACCAGCTGATATTGACAGGCTCAAGCCTTACCTTTATAAGGCCATTAAGGCAATTATCAATGAACATACAATAGAAGATTAGAAGATAAGAAATCCCCTTCCTTACCAGAAATATTATCTGACAAAGAAGGGGATTTGTACCACTCCACCTATAATTTTAAAATTTACTCTTAAATTTATTTTAGCTAAGACTCTCTTTTAATCACTCTTTTATATAAGTTTTTAACATTTGTGTAACATTTTTTCTTTTAAGAACTAATTTCCCAGAAGCTTATTATATATATCCCTCTTAGATACGCCCCTGTCCCTGGCTGCTGCCTTCATAGCCTCTTTTTTATCAAGTCCCTGTGCTATATACATATCAACGTGTTCCTGCTCAGACATAGTAAGCCACTGTGCCTGTGCTTCCTCTTTAAGCTCATTTCTGTCTTTTCCAGCAATTACAAGAACATACTCGCCCCTTGGCTGGTTATTCTCATAATAACTGCACGCCTCTGCAAGCGTTGTAACCATACTATTCTCATAGCGTTTGGTAAGTTCCTTGCATATAGTAACTGCCCTGCTTCCTCCTAACACCTCAGAAAGCTCTTTAAGTGTCTTTAAAAGCCTGTGTGGAGCTTCGTATATAATCATTGTTCTTGTTTCATCTTCAAGCTCTTTTAATATGTCTTTACGCTCATTCTTGTCCGCCGGAAGAAATGCTTCAAATGCAAAACGTCTTGTTGCCTGTCCCGACATTGTAAGTGCCGTTATACACGCTGCCGCACCAGGAACTGATGATACCTTAATTCCTGATGCAAGTGCCTGCCTTACAAGCTCCTCTCCCGGGTCAGATATTCCAGGTGTTCCAGCATCAGTTATTACAGCGACTGACATTCCTTTAAGCATCTTCTCAACAAGCACCTTTGCCTTATCATACTTGTTATATTCATGATAGCTTGTCATCGGCGTATTAATCTCAAAATGATTAAGCAGCTTTATGCTGTTTCTCGTATCCTCCGCCGCAATAATATCAACTTCCTTTAATATCCTTAACACCCTGAACGTAATATCCTCAAGATTACCAATCGGAGTTGCACACAAATATAACTGCCCAACTCCGCTATTATTATGAGAGCCATTAAATTCTTCAAGTGCCTGCACACTATCATAATCAATATCTGTAATATTATCTTCCATACTGCTCCTCTCTTAAATTCATACTAATTGTACATTTTTAAAAGTTCTTCCGTGTAACTTCCATCGCTATTGTATACAATAAGTGGTTCTTCCACTATAAGCTGTGAACGTCCGCCCTTTACCGCCTCTATAAGCACCATATTAGCTGGCTTATCTATATGCGGATACACAAGCCTTATACGCTTTGGCTCAAGGTGGTTATTCTTCATAGAAGTAAATATATCTACAAGTCTTGATGGTCTGTGAACCATATACATATGTCCCTTAACCTTAAGGCACTTTGAAGCTTCCCTTACAACGTCCTCAAGACTGCATAGAAGCTCGTGTCTTGCGATTGCCTTGGCACTCTCAGGATTAACAATTCCGTGATTTTCATTCATATATGGTGGATTGCTTGTAACCACATTAAAAGAAGCCCCACCTAAAATATGTGAAGCTTCTTTAATATCACCTTTTACAATATTAACCTTGTCTGACAGACTATTAAGTTCAACATTTCTGACAGCAAGGTCATAACTGATATCCTGAATTTCCAAGCCTGTATACATACTGCCTGGATTTTTCGCCTGCATAAGAATTGGTATTACACCATTTCCAGTACCCATATCAAGCACCTTCTGGTTCTTTCCGGCCTTCGCAAATGTAGACAACAACACAGCATCCATTCCAAAACAGAACACATCTGTATTCTGGATTAGTCTGAGATTATCCCTGCATAAGTCATCAATTCTCTCATTGGCATTAATACCTGCATTAATCTTAGCATCAGTCATCATTAATATGGGCTTTTCCTTCCTTTTTCTCAAGCTCTTCGAGTTCTTTTAACTCTTTATCATCTATATTCATTCTGTCGTTTCTTCTCTTAGGCTTAAATCTAAGCTCAGCAACAGGATACTCTCTTATCTCTTTCTCATCTCCATCAAGTGTGACAATTACCTTAACAAGCTGTCTTAACACATTAACGCTTGATACCTCACCCTTTAACTTCTCAGGTGTAGTAACATAATCTCCCACATTAGGAAGGTTGCTGTTAAGCTCCTCGTAAGTTTCCTGCTCATTCTTAAGACAGCACATAAGTCTTCCACACACACCCGATATCTTTGATGGATTAAGCGATAAATTCTGTTCCTTTGCCATCTTAATTGACACTGGTATGAACTCTGGCATATATGTTGCACAGCACAATGGTCTTCCACAAGAACCAATTCCGCCTAATATCTTAGTTTCATCTCTTACACCAATCTGACGAAGTTCAATTCTTGTCTTAAATACTGCTGCCAGATCCTTTACAAGCTCTCTGAAATCAATTCTTCCATCCGCTGTAAAGTAGAACAATACTTTATTATTGTCAAATGTATACTCAACCTTTATAAGCTTCATTTCAAGATTATGCTTCTTAATCTTCTCAAGACATATCTTATACGCTTCTTTTTCCTTTTCCCTGTTCTTAGCTTCCCTTTCATCATCATCAGGTGTCGATATTCTGATAATAGCCTTAAGCGGCTGTACAACTGCTGAATCCTCAACCTCTCTTTCACCAAGAACAACGTGGCCATACTCAATTCCTCTTGCTGTTTCAACAATAACGTGCTGACCAACCTCAACATTATACTGTCCCGGTGCAAAGAAATATATTTTGCCCACCTGCCTGAATCTAACACCAACAACTTTAGTCATCTATTTTTAATCTCCAATCCTGCCAAATATTAATTCCTAACATCAGCCAATTATTCACTAACTGCCTACATATCCTCTTTCATAGCCATAATAAGAAGTTCTATGCATAAGTCAAAATTAACATTGGCCTTAAGTCTTACCTTTACTTTATCTATAGAATTAAGTATATCCTGAATTCCTTCGTATGACATAACCTCAGCCTGCGATTTGATAAGCGAAATCTCATCACTAAATATTAGATAATTCGTATCATTAGTACTCTTAAACATAAGCACGTCCCTGAACCACATAGCCATAAGATCAAGATAATCGTCTATTGTAAGCTTGTAATTAGTCACATCTTTAACAACTGCCATTATGTCTGCCGCCGTCATATCCTTCACATTCTTGATAACGTGCATAACATCATTCTTTAAATGTGCGAATTCCGTACTTTCTATAATAGTCTTAGCACGTCCAATCTTACCCTGTGCAAAATCAGCCGCAAACTTACGTTCATATTCTGACACGTCATAGTTATCCTTAAGATAATCCATAACTACGCTTTCCTTTAATGGCTTTAAATCAAGAAGCACACATCTTGATATAATAGTCTGTAAGAAAATGTCTGCGTTAGTCGTAAGAAATATAACAATACCATACGCTGGTGGCTCTTCTATAGTCTTAAGAAGTGCATTCTGTGCCTGCACTGTAAGCTTCTCAGCCTCATCTATAATGTATATCTTATAACGGCTTGAGTATGGTTTAATAAGCATATCTGATATTATCTGATCTCTTACATCATCTACACCTATACTTGCAGGCTTCTCGTGTCGTACCCATATTATATCAGGCTGATTGCCTGACTCTGTCTGTATACAGGAATGACATTTATTACAAGGCTTATTATCGCCTTCTGCCTCACACTGTAATGCTTTTGCAAATATCTTGGCAATCATCTTCTTTCCAGCACCAAGCCCTCCATTGATAATGTAAGCGTGTGATACCTTATCTAATTTAATTGCGTTCTGTAAATGCTCTTTAATTGTATCGTATCCATAAATATCTGAAAATGTGCTCATTATATACTCCAATCTTATGCTGATATATCAAGCAATAAACCCCTGATATCATCAATTCTTCCTACAATCTCAAGATGATTTTTCTCTTCTTTAACAAGTTCTCCTGCCAGCTCATCAAGATTCTTATCCACAAGTTTAACAATACCATATACTCTGTGTCTGCCTCGTCTATCAAGAAAGTTCTCTCTTGAGAACTTATGGGAACGGTTAACAACCTCATTAAGAAACCCCTTAACAAGCTCCCTGTACTTTCGCATATCCTTAATATCCATATGCTTTGCAATCTTCTCACCCTGCTCAGTAATCTGTTCCATCATACTGCCAAGCTTTTCCTGAAGATCCTTTTCTTCTATATTACTAATAAGAGTAAACTTAAAACTACTGTCCGTACTCTCTGTATTCTTCACCTGCTGAACTGAAGATGATGTCTGTATATCATTAATCTTTATATCCATAACTTTACTCTCTTTCGTGTCCACCATCATGTAATTGTATCATATAAATATCATTAATACAATTCAAGCCAACTCACTCTTACTGCATTTATAAAAGCTGCTGTTTAATTGCCTCTTTGATGTCCCTTATACAATCCTCTATTGTTCCATCGTTGCTAAATCTCTGATTAATTCCGGCTTCCTTAATCTTTTCCTCCGAGAAATCTTTACTGTCTGCAAGAAAACGCCTGCACATTTCCTCATACTGTGGTACTTCCTGCTTCTGTTCCCTGTTGATAGCTCTCATAAGCCTTATTCCATCATCGACTTCTATATATATCGGTAATATTGCATCTTTTCCAAAGTATGCACAAAATTTATTGTAAGCCTCAATAGTACCTATAACAATGTACTTGTCACCGCTTCCAAGCCTGATCTGCCCATCATCAACTGTAAAATACTTCCACTCTCCATACACTGTGTTATATATCCGCATCTCTATTACTTTATCCGCCGCTTCAAGCTCCAATGCCTTCTCATTATCTACATAATAATACTCTACACCTTCTTTTTCTCCAGCTCTCATAGGTCTTGTTGTATACATAATAACAGTCTTAAGATTTAGCTCCTTATCACCAACTAAAGCCTTAAATATATTATCTTTACCACTTGAACTTTTTCCCATTAAAAATGCTATCTCAGGCATAACAAAGCTCCTTCTTTTACACCTACAACCTCCAGACCTGCCTCACCGGCCGCCTGAAGTATTGCAATAATCTTTCGTGTAATAACCTCTCCCGGACATAATATCGGTATTCCCGGTGGATATACATACACTGACTCTCCACTTATCTTACCATATATCTTCTCATTATTCATCTGAATTTCATCACAACCTGATAAATCACGCCTGTTAAATGCTTGTGCAATTGTCAACGCCTGCTCATCCCTGAAATCAGCAACATTTATCTTATTACCATTATCCTCATCATTAATTAAAATCTCATCTTTACTTCTATTATTATATTTACTCCTACTCTCATCTATTTCTTCGTCTATCTCCTTTAATGCCGCAAGAACTCTATTATCTAATTCTTCGTCTATCTCTTTTAATGCCGCAAGAAATCTATCATAATACTCCTGCGAGTCAAATATTGATGTCATCGCTATCACATACTTTATAGATGACATTTCAAGCTGGATTTTATATTTATAAAATAAAGTGTCATATAACCATTTTGCATCTTTATATCCTAATACAAGCTTTGATATGTCGTCTGTATTTATTAACCTGATGTGCTTTAATTCTGACAATCCATTTCTTAAAATAGTGAGCTTATCAACATATTCAGCAAATAATTTATCACCGTCATTCTTAACAATGCTTAAGCTTCTTGCTATGGAAGACATTAATATATACGATGGGCTTGTCGACTGGTATATATTCCAATACCTTCTTATGCGTTCTACATCAACTATTCCATAATTAATATGCATAATCGCTGTCTGTGTAAGCGATGGAAGTGTCTTATGCACACTGTTAATTACTATATCAGCTCCACACTTAACTGCTGACTGTGGAAAGCTTTCCGAGAAATTAAAATGTGCACCATGAGCCTCATCAACAATCAATGGAATATTATATTGATGAAGATACTCTGCTATTGATTTAATATCAGATACATTTCCCTCATAAGTTGGTGATGTAAGTATCACGGCTTTAATATCATTTCTGTCATGGTCTGAGCTGTATTTATCCACAATGTCCTTAATTTCTTTTAATGTTATCCCCTTATAATACCCATATTCCTCATCATATTCTGGATAAATATACACAGGATTCAGTTCATTGAGGATAACTGCATTATAAACTGATATATGACAGTTTCTTGCCATTATAACAACATCATTTTTATGGGTAACTCCGCATATTGCCGACATATTACCTGCAGTGCTTCCATTTACCAGATACCAGCTCTCATCAGCTCCATAAAGCTCCGCCGCCTCATCAAACGCATCTTTAATAATAGTTTCGGCATTGTGCATATTATCAAAACCATTAATCTCCGTTATATCTTTCTCATATGGATTTCCCATATCACCCATATATAACTCAATTAATTCTTTATTTCTCTTAGCCCCCGGCATATGCATAGGTACTATATTTTCATCTTTATATTTATCTAACTTAGACAATATATCATTATATTTAACATTCGGTTTAATGCCTGAATTTTTATTTGTAGTTCCTGCATTGCCATTCAATAATATATCATCATATTTAATATCCTTATTTGTAGTTCCTGTTTTATCCGATTTTCCCGTTTTATCTAAATTCATCTTTATACTCTTATCTTCATTCCAATTCATTGTTACACTCTCATCTTTTATTTACTGTTATTTATTATTGGGATACAAAAAAACCATAGATACTACATAACGTAATACCTATGGTATAAATAAGTGCCTAGAACCGGAATCGAACCAGTGACACGAGGATTTTCAGTCCTCTGCTCTACCGACTGAGCTATCTAGGCTTAGTAGCGGGGACAGGATTTGAACCTGTGACCTTCGGGTTATGAGCCCGACGAGCTTCCGAGCTGCTCTACCCCGCGGCATTCACCATATATATTATGTTAAACAGATGTAAAATATACATCAAAGTGGGCGGAGAAGGATTCGAACCTTCGAAGGCAGTGCCAGCAGATTTACAGTCTGTCCCCTTTGGCCACTCGGGAATCCACCCATCTATTAAATTAATATTAACAATGCTCTCACATTATTAATATAGAGCCGACTGTCGGAGTCGAACCAACAACCTGCTGATTACAAATCAGCTGCTCTGCCATTGAGCCAAGTCGGCAATTTGAATTTCCTTTATGTTCTACTCTATGACTCCAAGGGGATTTGAACCCCTGATACCACCGTGAAAGGGTGGTGTCTTAACCGCTTGACCATGGAGCCGCATTAAAGAATTCATGGGCAAGTGAACGCCACTTATTCTTAGCTCCCCGAGTAGGGCTCGAACCTACAACAACTCGGTTAACAGCCGAGTGCTCTAC
>ENA-OPEE01001509-OPEE01001509.1-human-gut-metagenome-genome-assembly--contig:-NODE-1509-length-16470-cov-5.896558_pt1 | contig 16470 bp, 12 predicted proteins | sample MGYA00241263_ERZ501506 | MGnify/ENA primary metagenome ERZ501506 (study PRJEB25962, sample SAMEA2042626) | human gut metagenome | biome: human gut; feature: human-associated habitat; material: faeces...
GAAACAGTCCGGTGGACTGTTTCGGAAGCACACTACACAGCTAAATTATAGTTTACCCAACAGAAAACGGGCAAGCTCACCGCCTGCCCGTCTTTTTATATCCATATCCAAGAATATCAAACCACAGAATTCATCATACATATTCGTAGGAATAACTGAACGGATTGACCGCAGTACCATTCACACGCGTCTCAAAATGCAGGTGATTTCCGGTCGACCAGCCTGTAGTGCCGACATACCCGATAACGTCGCCCTTATTGACCTGCTGACCTACAGTAACTGTGACCGCACTGCAATGCGCGTAAACCGTGGAAAGTCCACCGCCGTGGTCGATTATGATGTAGTTTCCGAAGCCGCCGTGCCAGCCGCTGTCGCCATATGCCGTTATCACAGTACCACCCTGCGCCGCGTAGATATTCTTACCGCCGATTCCTGCATTGCCGACGTCGATACCATAGTGATTTCCGCCGCGCCAGCTATCGTAGCCGAAGTATGTAGTTATCATCTGGAGGTTGCTGTCAAGCGGCCATCTGAAGCCGTCTGAGCTGTACACAGTGCCGCCGGTGTTCTGCGCCTGCTTTGCACGTATCAGCTCCTCGATCGCGGAGTTGATCTCCTCGACCTCGTCGTTGGAAGCGTTGATCTGACCGCGTATATTGTTCACCTGATTCTGGAGGTCCTGATTGTCGCTCGCAAGGTCGTAAAGGTCGCTGGTGCGCTGGTCTACTATCTGCTGCACCTCGGATTTCTTGCCCTCAAGAGCGGTGAGTTCTCCCTCAAGCTCGCTCTTTTTGTTAATAAGCTCCGACTTATCCGTGTTGAGCTGGTCTATATCCGCTTCAAGCCCCGAAATAAGATCCTGCTGCTCGTGGATATCGTCCAGCAGTCCGTTCATGAAATCCATGTTCTGCTCTGAGATATTCTGAACAACGTCAACATATGTAAAGAAGTTGTACCAGTCGTCCGAACCCTCAAGTATAGGAAGCGTATCCGATGTGTTATTCATGTAAAGAGCGCGTATCAGCTTCGAGAATTTCTTCAGATTCTCGTCGTTCTGGGCTTCAAGCTCGGATATCTTGATTTCCGTCTGGCTTATTTCTTCCTGCTTGGATTCGATGTCCTGCTCGGTAAGGTATATCTCGTTTTCCTTTTCCGCGATCTTTTCCTGCTGCGTGGTTATAAGCTGACCGTAGGTCTTTACCTCGTCGTTGATACCATTGATCTGCTCCTGCAAAAGCCCCATCTTCTGCTCGTTTTCCGCAACGTCGCTTTTCAGGCTGCCTATCTGCTGCTCGCGGGCTTCGTTGTCTTTTTTGATCTGCTCCGCTTTCTGCTCAAGCTGGGCTATTTCCTGGTCGTAGTCCTTCGTATCCGCAAAAGTCGTGCCGCCCATGACCGGTACGGCCGCCGCTGCAAACGCAGTCACCGCTGCGCACAGACTGCGCAGTATTCCTTTCCTGATATTATTTTTCCCCATGGTATTCCCTCTCTGTAACATGCCTTGGCTGCCAAAAACTTAACTGTACAGCCGCCGCTGTCCGCATGGCTGTACATTAGTAATTATACACCATTTTGTCGGGATATGTCAAGCCCCGTTTTGTGGAAATTGACGCGGCAGCTCTCGCACATACAGACGGAAAAACTGCCGCGCCGGTGCATATTACATATTTTTGTGCACTCCGCACTTCACTTCGATAGCGCTGCCTTCGCCCGCTTTCCCTTTGTGGACGTATATCTGGCTTTCCCTGAAATACTGCTTGATGCCGTCGATATGCGTTACCAGACCTATCATGCGCCTGCCCGCACTGATACCCTGAATAACATTGAGAGCCATCTCAAATGTACTGCTGTCAAGGGAACTGAATCCCTCGTCCACAAACAGCATATCAGACTGCTTGTTTCCTCCCCTTTGCAGCGTGTAATCCGAAAGCCCTATCGCCAGCGCAAAGGAAGCCATGAACCTCTCTCCGCCGGACAGCGTGGAAACGTCCCGGCGCCTGGTGCGGCTGGAATTGTTGTCTATCATGTTGATGTCAAGACCCTCGGAAGCGTTGCCCCGGACGTTCTGCGTGCGCAGCTCGAATTCATAGCGGCCGCCGCTCATCACCTTCAGGCGGTCGTTTGCGCGCTGCAATACGCCCTTGAACATTCTCATCTGAATAAACGTTTCAAAGGCTATACGCTCCGCGCCCTTGCCGCATATCGCCCTTTCAAGCTTCTCAAGCACGGCGTAGGTGCGAAGGCTCTCGCCGCTGGCGCTGATGATATTGGAAAGCTCACGGGCTGCGGAGGCGTAGCGGTCAAGTTCAGTGCCAAGCTTCATAAGGCGCTGCTTGCGCTCCTCAAGCTCGTCGCTCAGGACTTTCTCCGCTTGGTCGAATTCCTCCGTGCTGCGCGGAGTCCTGTCCTCCGGGAGCCGCTGCTCGCATTCGTCAAGGCGCGCCCTCGCAGCAGACACGCTCTTGTCGTGCTCGGATATCTCGGCGCGCAGCGACTGCAATGCGCTTATCCGGACGTAATTTGCAGCAAGCTCCTGCTCGTCTGCAAAGCCGCAGCGGGAAATCTGCATGCAAAGTGTTTCCTCTGCCTCGGAAAATTCTTTCTGCGTGCGCTCGATGTCGCCCTCCAGCGTACTTCTCAATGAAGCTGAGGAAGCCGCATTCCTGCTCGCTGCGGCAAGTTTATCCGCAGCAGACTTCATCATGCTGTCTATCTCGCTGCCGCGGGCTATCTTGTCCGCTTTATCTCTGCGCAGCCTGTCCATATCGCGCCCTTCAAGTCCGGCGCGCTTTTCATTCAGAGTGGCTTCCTCGGCGGCGTGGCGGCTCTGTAATGCGGAAGCCTCGTTTTTCAGCTTCTCCTGCCGCTCTGCGAGGGAATCCTGAATCTCTTTCTGCGCGCTGAGCTGCTTTTCAAGCGATTCTATCCTTAACTGCGCCCATTGGCACCCCTCAAGCCTTATGGAAGCCTCGTCAAGCTGCTTTCCTACTGCTTCGGTTTTCTCACTTACTGCTTCTGCGGCTCCGTTTTCCGGAAACTCCACGCCCATCAGCGACAGATAATCCCTTGATACATTAGCGCGATGAGCGGTAAGGCTGCCCTCCCTTTCGGCGAGGTCACGCTCCGCATCGGATTTCGCCCTTGCCGCTTTTGCAGAGTCCGCCTCAGCCTTATCGAGCTGCTGCTGAGATGGTATCTCATCCGTCCACGCCGCCGGGAACGGGTGCTCCGTAGAGCCGCACACCGGGCACTTCGCGCCTTTTTCGAGCTTCTTCGCTAGCCGTGCGGCTTCCCCGGCGTAGTATTTCGCCTGAAGCCCGGAGAATTCCAGCGCGGCATTGTCAGCGGCTTCCGACTTCCTGGCAAGGACATTGCGTGCAGTATCTGCGGCCTTTTGAAGCTTTGAAAGCTCCTCAATTCCCTCGGAAAGCTGGCGCAGCCGTTCGAACAGACTGGATTTTGCATTCAGTTCCGCTTCTTCTGCGTCAGCCCGGGAAGCCTCCTGTTTTGTATCCTCAAGCAGCCCGGACAGCTCCTCCTGCTTCTTCTGGCAATGCTCCTGCTTGGCCTGATTGCTGGTCATTTCCTCCTGAATCGAGGATATCTCCTGCTCGGTCGCACGCATTTTCTTCTCGGCTTCGTCCGCTTCGCCGCTCTTTTTCAGCAGGTCGTCAAGCCTTGAAATGTCAGCGGTTAACTGCTCGCGCTCCGGGGCAAGCGAATTCGCCTGCTCCTGCCGCGCTTCGGCGGCGGCAAGTTCTTCGGCCGCCTGTTTCTCCTCGGCGACCGCAGCGGCAAGCCTGCTCCGAATCCCGGTCAGGCTGTTGGAGAGCTTATTGCGCGCTTCCAGCGCCGGAGCCGCTTCCGCCGCAAGCTCATACCGTTTGAGCTGCTCCCGTTTTCCGTCGAATTCCTCACGCCTGCTGTCGAACTGCTCCATTTTCGCTTTTGCCTCTTCCCAGGCTGACAGCGCTTTATTCACCGACTCCGCCGCGGATCTCATCGCGCTGTTCTGCCGCAGCTTTTCGTTGGTGGAATTGAACTCCTCCTCGGCGGTATTTTTTCTTTCAGCGCAGGAACTCTCAAGTTCATCAATACGCGCGGCGTATTCATCGCAGTCGCACAGCGGATACTTTTCCCCCACTGTTTCAAATGTGCGGTTCATAAGCGCGCTGCACGCGTCGGAAGCGCGGTCTGCCTGCTTTCCGGCGGTTTTCAGCCAGGACTGCACTACGTCCGCGTAGCTTTCGTAAAGCTCCGTGCCGAATATATTACGGAGCGTTTCACGGCGCTCCGCCGAGTTCTGGTTGAGGAACTTGTCGAACTCCCCCTGTGGAAGTATCGACACGCGGATAAAGGACTCGCGGTCGAATCCGGTGAGCGCCTCTACCCTGCTGTTGACTTCCCTTGCTCCCTTTGTGACGGTCTTATCGGAGAGGTCGGTCAGATTTACGCTGTCCTTCGTCATAGCCGCCGGCTTGTCGCCAACCGCCCGGAGCGCCCTGGTGTCGCGGTGCACGAGATAGTCCCTGCCGTCGACTCCGGTGAACAGCAGCTCCACATAGCTTTTATCGCCCTTCACCGAATCCTGGTTGCGGAGAGTGTCGTTTTTCCTGAGGCTGCCGCTCGGCTCGCCGTAGAGCGCGTAGCACACCGCGTCGAATATGGTGGTTTTTCCCGCGCCGGTGTCGCCGCTGACAAGGAACACCTTTCCGGTAAACTGCTCAAAATCCACGACCGTTTCCTTGATGTACGGCCCGAATCTCACCATTTTAAGCGTTTTGATCGTCATGGCTGACCTCCTGTTCCGATGTTACCAGCGCGGGTATCTCGTTCATAAGCTGTTTTTCACTGCCGGTCGCGCACGCCTCCTCAGTGAGCCTGAAAATATGCTCCGCGTTCGCGAGAAGCTCCTCGTCGATATCCTCTTTAGTGACTTCCTTGTAGAATGCAGTGAAATCTTCGGCGAAATCCCGCTTTTCCTCCTCCGCGATATCTACGCTGCTTTCCTCCCTGTCGCTCTTGAAATACAGCCTTACAAGGTTCGGGAACTTGTCCCGGATACGTGCGCCGATGTTCTCCTCGCCCTCTATGCCGCTGACCGTGATGTAGCAGTAATCCTCCGATGCGGGGTACTTTTCGGAGAGTATGCTGTTCAGCGCGTCGTCTATGGTGACGAACTCGTGAAGCGGCTGTATCTTCACGCTCTGCACGCTGACGCTCTTGTCGTCTATGTCAATTATATCAACGAATTTATCCGGAGCCTTCGCCTCGGAAGCCGAATAGCACACCGGCGAACCGCAGTAGCGCACGTTTTCCGCGACATTCTGCGGGGTGTGGATATGCCCGAGCGCCGTATAAGCGAATCCGCTGAACGCGTCAGCGTCCACGGTCGCCTGCTTTCCTATCACCCGGTCATGCTCCGCGACCGCCTGATGAGCCACCAGAAGGCATCTGCGCTTACCCGGAAGCCCTGCCTTTTCGAACACCTTTTTTATCGCGTCGGTCATGGTCAGAAGCTCCTCGCCGTATGCTGCGTTTACGTCGGAAAGTGTGACGTTAGGCAGCAGCGCGATGTCGATATCGCCAAATTTTTCAACGCGCAGCGGCTCCTCTGCGGAGAATGGGCGGTTTATAAAGATGTCCAGCCTGGACATGAGCTTCTCGTTTGCGGCAAGGCGCAGCGGATCGTCGTGATTCCCGCTGCACACGAACACCTTCATGCCAAGATCGACTGCGGCGGTCAGCAGCCTGCCGTATATTTCCTCGGCGTACGCCGGTGGCTGAGCCTTGTCGAAAACGTCTCCTGCGATGATAAGTCCGTCTATCCTGCCCTGCGCAGAGACCTCCCTGTAAATGCGCCCGAGTATCTCAGAGAACAGCGCATGTTCGATGTCCGACGTGATGTCGGTGTCATAGAGTGAAGTCCCTAAATGCAGGTCGGAAATGTGCATTAGTTTCATGTTTTGCTCCTTCTGAAAAGACCCCCGCTTATGCACGGGGGTCTTGCTTTTACTTGCAGCTCTTTGCAGCGTTTACAAGCGCCTTGATGTACTCGGGATACTCCCATGTGAGGGTGTTTCTGTGGAGCTGACCGAACTTCTCGGTGCCAACGCCGAACGCGTTGTTGTCCCACAGGAATACCGGTATTCCGTTATCGCCGAACACAACGGGGAAGTACTTAGCCCACGCGATGCGGGAAGAAAGATTATTCTTGTTGACCGTTCCGCACTCGCCGATGATGGCTCCGACTCCCTTGCTGATGAAGCGGTCGTAAAGCGTGTCGGAAAGCCAGATAAGCTCGCCGGTGCTGTCGTTAGCTGACGGGTCGAACACCTTTGTGCCGTTCTCGTTCATCGCGAAATTATAGGGAGAATACGCATGTATAGACACGATAAGGCTGTCGTCATCGGGAACGGTGAATCCTTCAAGCGCGGAAGCGCTCGCCGCATAGGTCGGTATCATCAGCGCGCGGTACTTGTTGTTGCCGCCGGTGGAACGCACTGCCTTCACGAAATCAGCGTTCAGCTTGTTGACTACGCTTCTGCCCTCGAAGTTGCCGCCGTTCCATTCAAAGTTTGTGTTCCGCCAGCGCGGCTCGTTCATACCCTCGAAAATAAGGCGGCTGCCGTAGTCCTTGAATTCGTTCGCTATCTGCTTCCAGAGGTTCTTGAGCTTCTTTGACGTCGCCTTGTAGGAATCCTCGTAGGGGTCGTTCCAGTTTTCGTGATGTACGTTCAGAATAACGTACATACCCTGATTGTACGCGTAGTCAACGACTTCGTGAACACGCTCAAACCAGGCGTCGTCAACGTTTAGGTCGGAATCGGAGTGGTTGAACCAGGTGGTCGGGATACGTACGGCGTCGAAGCCCGCTTCACGCACCGCGTCGATAAGCTCCTTCGTGACTACGGGATTGCCCCAGCTTGTTTCGCTGTTGTAGTCGTTTCCGGTGGCGTCAAGGGAGTTTCCGAGGTTCCAGCCGATGGTTATCGACTTGCAGAGCGCTATCGGGTCTACCGGGGCGGTCAGCTCCACGCTGTCGACAAACGCGGTATCGCCGGGCTGCTGAACCAGTCCGTTCAGATTATCCAGGGCGGTGCCCGGGTTTGTTCCTAAGAGTGTGAGCGCGGTGATAGCCGCCGCTATCTTTGTAAATAATCCTGTCATTGCTGTGCCTTTCTTTTATTCTGTTGGGACTTTTACGCCGCTTCGTCCGCCGTTTCCGGAGCTTCACCGGAAGCGCCCTTCATCATTCCCTCAAGGAGCGCGGGGTACTTGACCTCGTTCAAGCTGCGGTCGAACAGACCGAAGGTCTCGCCGCTGAGGAATGCGCCGTTATCCCACCAGAAGCAGGGAATGCCGATCTCCTTGAACTTGCTGAAATAGTACTGCGCCCACTGTGCGCGGTAGTCCTCGTTGTCGCGGTTCATAGCGCCGCATTCGCCGATGATGACTGCCTGCCCCTTGCTGATGAACAGTCTGTCGAGCACCTCGGCGAGGGTGTCGATATCACGGGTGCAGTTGACCTTGGAGGCTATCCACTTGTCCGTGCCGGGCTGTGCAAGCGCAAAGCTGTAGGGTATGTACGCGTGAACCGAAACGATGAGCCTGTCGTCGTCCGGAAGCTCCAGCGCGGCAAGCGCCGGCTCGGTGGAGTTCGCAGCGTAGGGGCACACCATCAGGAAACGGTACTGATTGTTTCCGCCGGTGGCTCTCACCGCGTCAACGAACGCCTTGTTCAGGTGGTTTACTACGGTTCTGCCCTCGTCGTTGCCGCCGTTCCACTCGTAGTCGGTGTTCTTCCAGCGCGGTTCGTTCATGCCCTCGAAAATGAGGTGCTGGTCGTAATCCTTGAAATTTTCCGCGATCTGAGTCCAGCAGCTCGACAGCTTCGCGGATATCTCCTCTTCCTTGTCGGCGTATGGCTGGTACCACTCCTCGTGGTGCATGTTCAGGATAACGTACATATCCAGGTCGTATGCGTAATCAACTATCTGCTGAACGCGGCTCATCCAGTCGGCGCTTATCGTGCCGTCGTCGCCTATCTGGCGCTCCCACGTGGTGGGTACGCGTATCGCGTTGAATCCCGCGTCCTTCACTGCCTGTATGAGTTCCGGAGTTACCGCGGGATTGCCCCAGCTCGTTTCCTGCGTAAGCCCGGAACCGCCTGTGGCGTCAAGGGTATTGCCCAGGTTCCAGCCTATCTTGATATCGGAAGTGAGCTGCATTGCGGTCAGTTCGGTGTCGAACTCCCTTGCGGAGCCGCCGTCCGAAACGGTTCCGTCAGTATTTCCGGTATCGCCGGTATTCCCGGAGTTTTCCGCGGACCTGGAGCAGCCTGCCCCGGTCACGCATAATGCAGCAGCCATTAAAGCGGCGGCTAGTTTCTTGAAATTCATAGTTTTCTCCTTGCAGCGGGCTTGCGCCCTTTTCCTAAATGTACAATCATATTATATAATATTTTGTTAAAATCGTCAAGTGGATTAGTGTATTTTAATAGGAAACCTCTAAAAACCGGTTTGAAGAGGGAAAAAGGGCAGAGTGTGCCAGATTCTAGGAAAGCCGACGAAGTAAGGCTGTATGCCTTACGAGGAGGTGCAACACGATGTTGCAGAGCGAAATAACCGAGTGACGGCATGGACGCCGTCACATCAGAAATTTCGCTCGTTGAAAGAAGCAGGCAGTGTGCTATACACATTTTCGCTCACATGAGGTTTTTAGAGGTGACCAATATAAACTGAGCTTCTTATGCTACAATATCCGCGAAAAACTTCTGCATTTTCACGTTAAATTCAGGTTAAATTTCAGGTTGGTTTCAAGTGGAGGGCTTATAATCAGGATATCAAAACGAAAGGAGACAAGCCTGATGGAAAAAACGCCAAGATACAGGCACGAGCTGAAATATCAGATATCCCGCGGCGAACACCTCGCGCTGAGAAGCCGCCTACGCGCCGTTATGAAGCCCGATCCGCACACCGATGAAAACGGGCTTTACTGCATACGCAGCATATATTTCGACAACTACCGCGATAAGGCGCTCCGTGAAAAGAACAACGGCGCGCTGAAGCGCGAAAAGTTCCGGATAAGGTACTACAACGACGACACCCGGCACCTGACCCTCGAAAAGAAAATAAAGCACGACCGCCTGTGCTTGAAATGCAGCGAGCCGCTCTCCAGCGAGGACTGTGGAATGCTCCTGGACGGCAGGCAGGACGAGATAACGGCCGAAGACAAGCCGCTGCTCGCGGAGCTTATCGCCAAGATGAACACCCAGCTCCTGCGGCCGCGCGTGCTGGTATCCTACCGGAGGGAGCCGTTCATCTACGCCCCGGGAAATGTCCGGATAACGTTTGATTTCGACGTACGCACTACGATGTATCACCAGAAGTTCCTTGAAGCCGACCCGTTCGACCTCAGCGCTTCGGATTCCCCCGGCGCCATGATAATGGAGGTCAAATACGACGACTTCCTGCCGCAGGTCATTTCCGACCTTATCCAGTCCGAGGGAGTCCGCCAGCAGTCATTTTCAAAATACGGAGCCTGCCGCAGATTCGGCTGACATTTATATAGTAATTCAGGAGGTTTATTATGACATTCAGTGATATTTTCAAGTCCAGCTTTCTTGAGAGCGTTACAGAGTTCTCCATTCTTGATACAGTGATAGGTCTGGCTTTCGCGCTTGCTATCGGCCTGTTTATTTTCCTTGTTTACAAAAAGACCTTCTCCGGCGTTATGTACTCCACCGGATTCGCGCTCTCCCTGATAGGGCTTTCGCTTGTGACCACCCTGGTCATCATGGCGGTAACTTCAAACGTCGTGCTTTCGCTCGGTATGGTCGGCGCGCTTTCTATCGTCAGATTCCGCGCGGCTATCAAGGAGCCCATGGAAATCGTGTTCCTGTTCTGGGCTATCGCGGCCGGTATAGTTATCGGCGCAGGAATGATCCCGCTTGCGGTCGCAGGTTCTGTTATCATCGGCGTTGTTCTTATCCTCTTCGCCAACAGGAAGCACATCGAAACTCCCTACATCGTAGTTATAAACGCTGAGAACGACGCTGCCGAGAAAGCCGCTATCGACCTCGTTAACCGCTCCGTCAAGCGCTGCGTGGTCAAGAGCAAGACTGTAAACGCTTCCGGTATCGAGCTTACCGCAGAGGTCAGGATATCCGGCGATTCCACACAGTTCGTCAACAGCCTCACCGCGCTGGACGGCGTTACAAATGCGGCTCTCGTAAGCTACAACGGCGAGTACATGTCGTAAGGAGGGATATCCTTGCTGGGAACTAAATTCGCAGAGCGCTTCGCGGTGGCGTTCATCGCGGCGGCGTTTCTGATAAGCATAGGGCTGTGCATGTTCTCCGGAACTGCTTTTGCAGGGGCAGACTCCGGCGTAGCGATGGAGTACGAAAGCGCCCTTTTCGACCACGGACAGATAATCAGCGTGAACATTATCATGGACGAGGACGAATGGCAGGATATGCTTGACAATGCCGCGTCCGAGGAATACTACAAATGCGACGCCGTGATAAACGGCACCACCTTCTACAGCGTGGGAATACGCCCGAAGGGTAACACCAGCCTCTCCTCCATTGTAAACGACCCCACCACCGACCGCTACAGCTTCAAGCTGGAATTCGACAAATACGTCGACGGTCAGACCTGCTTCGGTCTTGACAAGCTGGTGCTCAACAACAACTACGCCGACTCCACCAACATGAAGGAAGCGATAGTTTACGACATGTTCGACTATCTCGGCGCCGACAGCTCGCTTTACAACTATGCGAAGATATCCGTAAACGGCGAATACTGGGGTGTATACCTAGCGCTCGAGGCCGTCGAGGACAGCTTCCTGCTGAGAAACTACGGCGTTTCCTCCGGCGGTCTCTACAAGCCGGACTCCATGCAGATGGGCGGCGGAAAAGGCGGAAACGACGACAAATCCGGCAACGGCGGTCCTGGCGGAAACAAACCCGGCAACATGCCGGATCTCGCGGGTGGGTTCCCGGACAACAGCTCCGACGGCACCTCTGAAGCGGATATCCCGACCCCGCCGGACGGGACGTTCACTCCCCCGGATAACACCAAAGGAGATACCCAGTCTGACGAAAGCTCCACGGATTCCGAGCGCCCCGGCGGCGCAGGCGAAAACGGCGGAAACGGAGGGCGCGGCGGCGCTATGAACTTTGGAAGTTCCGGCGGCTGTGACCTTAACTACACCGACGACGACCTCGACAGCTACTCCGACATCTGGGACGCAGAGGTGACTGGCACCAGCAAATCCGACCACAAGCGCGTAGTAGCCGCGCTGAAAGCCGCCGCCGAAGGCACCGACCTCGAAGAATACCTCGACATTGACAACCTTCTGAGATACATGGCGGCTCACACCTTCTCGGTGAACCTCGACAGCCTCAGCGGGAACATGGCGCACAACTACTATCTCTATGAAAACAACGGCGTGATAAACCTTATCCCCTGGGACTACAACCTTGCATTCGGCGGAATGAACAGCAATGATTCCGACGCGGTGAACTTCGCGATAGATTCGCCGTTCTCCGGAACGCAGTTTTTCGACAAGATTCTCGAAAACGAAGAATACCTCGCAAAATATCACGAGTATCTGCGTATACTCAGCGAGGAATACGTCCAGGGCGGAGTATTCCAGCAGACCTACGACCGCATACGCTCCCAGATCGACGATCTGGTGAGCACCGACCCGAACGCATTCTTCACCTATGACGAATACGACGCCGCGGCTCAGATGCTGGTAAAGGTAGTCGGACTTCGCGCGGAGAGCGTCCTCGGTCAGCTTGACGGTACTGTGCCATCCACTACGGAGGCACAGCGGCAGAACTCTGCGGCGCTTATCGACACCTCCGATATCGACATCTCCGTAATGGGAACGATGGGCGGCAACAAAGGCGGCATGGGAGACAAGCGCGAATTCAACGCGCAGGCTCAGCAGACCGCCACGGAAAGCTCCGGAACTTCCACTGATAATGCAGAGTCTGCGGATACGGCGAGTTCAGCAGATTCAGACGCCACAGCCATTTCCACTGAGCTTGTGAGCCTTTCAGATACGACCATTGTTCCTGACGGTCAGCCGCCGGAGCTTCCCGCAAACGGGGATATGAACGGCGCAGGCGGTCAGGCAGGTCAGGACAGTCAGGGCAGTCAGAACGGTCAGGGATTCGGCGGTAACGGCACTCCTCCCGAAAAGCCCTCCGGCGACCCGCCTTCCGTGGCTCCCGGCGGCGAAATCACCCAGCCCGCGCAGCCCGAACGATCCGCACAACCAAGTGAATCCGGCGACTCAAGCAGTACGTCAGGCGCTGATCATACCGCTTCCGGAACCGCAGGAACTCCCGCATCAGACAGCAATAAAACTCCTGAACCCGCAGGAACCACAGGAGCCGCAGCCACTGGAAAAACCGCTGAAGGCGCCGAAGACGCATCGTCTGACGATAATTCCACCGCAAACGGACAGCCGGGCTTCCCGGGCGGTAACGCTAATAACGCTGATAACGCCGGTAATGCTGGTAACGGCAACGGAGGATTCGGAGGCGGATTCCCTGGCAACCCCTGGGGGTCTGGCAATTCCGGAACATCAGGAAGCAGCAATTCCGGGCTTGTTCCGCTTCTTATAAGCGCAGGCGCTGCTGCCGCAGGACTGTTGTTTGCAGCATTATTCCGCCGCAGATAACGTAATGTAAAAACGCTGAATACTTTATCCTGATACGCTTCTTCATTTTCCATACAGTTAAATCGCCCGGAGCGCTGCTCCGGGCGATTTAATGATTATTATCAGAAGTTTCCGCCATTCCAGCCCCAGCAGTCGGTAGGGGCGTACTTAACGTATATTTTATCCGCGGGAACTCCCAGAACATCTGTGTAGATACGGCATATCTCGGCGGTCATTTTGTCGCAGGAGGCCGGGGAAGCTGGTCCGTAAAGGCTGACGTCAACGAACGCTATCTTCTCGGACTTCTCACCGCGGAAGTACAGCGAGCACTCCTGCTCAAAGCCCAGCATGAGCCAGCTCTCGGTTTTTCCGAGTATGGAAACCGCAGAGCCGAGGGCGGTCTTGAGTTCCGTCTCCTGCTCGGGGGTTATCTTCTGAGAATACTTTGTGTTGATAAACGGCATGTCGTTATCTCCTTTCTTATGGCAGGATATCCCCGGCGCAGGTCTGCACCTCGCGGAATTCCTGCAGATCTATGCAGTATCCGGGATCCTTTTTCTCCAGCGCTTTTCTGATGGAAACGGCATTCTGCCACTCCACGCCGGATATCTCTTCCTCCTCAAAATGTATCGAGGTATCAGCCAGCGCGCCTTTATACAGAAACACCCATTTCAGTTCATTGTTTAAAAAGCGCTTCCCGTGGAATATGTTGTCCTCGCTGACCTTCCTGCGGAATAAAAGCACAAATTCCGACGGCCTTGCACGTATGCCAAGTTCTTCGCGGAGTTCCCGTATCGCGGCGGATATCGCGTCCTCTCCGGCGTCGATGTGCCCAGTGGAGGCAGCGTCCCAGCAGCCCGGGAAGGAATCCTTGTCGTCGGCACGCTTTTGCAGCAGGAACTCCATTCCGGAGATACGCCGCCGCGCTATCCAGATGTGGACGCTCGCGTGCCAGTCGCCGTCGCGGTGAATGTCGCCGCGACGCTTAGTGGTCTCGGTGCGCTCCCCGCTGTCGTTCAGTACATCGAAAAGCTCGTCGTCAGAATACATATGCTTACCTCCATTCCGTATGGTATGACAAGTCAGTCCAGCTTCCAGTCTATCGGCTTCATGCCGCGGCTGACAAGAAACTCGTTGGTTTTTGAAAAGTGCCTGCACCCGAAAAAACCGTTATAAGCAGAAAGCGGGCTCGGGTGAGCGCATTGCAGCACCAGGTGAGCCGGATTTGTTATGAGCCGCGCTTTGGAACGCGCATTACCTCCCCACAGCAGGAACACCATAGGCTGCTGACGTTCGTTGAGGAGCTGTATTATACGGTCAGTGAACTGCTCCCAGCCCATACCCTTGTGGCTGTTGGGCTGTCCCTCGCGGACGGTCAGCACCGTGTTCAGAAGCAGCACGCCGTTATCCGCCCATGAGGTCAGCTCGCCGTGCTGGGGCGGATCGATGCCAAGGTCGGACTTTATTTCCTTGAATATGTTCTGCAATGACGGAGGCGGCGGAGTTCCCCTTTTTACTGAGAAGCACATACCGTGCGCCTGCCCGGGGCCGTGGTAGGGATCCTGACCGAGTATAACAGCCCTTACGTCGCTGTAGGAAGTATGCCGCAGAGCATTGAAAATATCCTCCATCGGCGGGTAAATGCGGCGCGTGGTGTATTCGCTTATCAGGAACTGCCGCAGCTTCAGATAGTAGTCCTTCTGTATCTCGTCGGCAAGCAGGGCGTCCCATTCGTTTCCTATGTGCATCATGGCTTATTTCTTCTTTTTGTGGGAATCCTTATGCGGCTTCTTGGTGCGCTTGGGCTTCACAGAGAATCCGAAGGTGCCTATCTTCTTTCCGAGAGCGAAATAGGTTCCGTGGGCGTATGCCATCAGACCCGCCTTTTCAATGTGCAGCTTGCCCTTCTCGTCGATGAGGTCCTTTGCGATATTCACGGAGGTTATCTCCGCGATGAACATATCATGCGAGCCCTGAGGCAGTATCTCAGTCACCTTGCACTCGATGGAGATAGGAGCCTGAGCGATCTGCGGCGCGGAGACCGTGTTGCTTTCCTGCGGGTAGAGCTTCATCTTGCCAAGCTTATCCTCGTTCTTTCCGGACTTTATGCCACAGTAGTCAAGGGAGCGCACAAGCGTGGACGGCATCATGTTGATGACGAACTCGCCGCTTTCCTTGATGATATTATAGGAATTTCTCTCCGGTCTTACTGAAATGTAGGTCTTAGCCGGGTCAGAGCAGATTATACCTGTCCACGCGATCGTGAGAGCTGTGGGCTTCTCCATCGTTCCGCAGGATACCAATACAGCCGGAACCGGTGCAAGCAGGGTTCCTGGCTTCCATTGTACTTTTTCCATTGCATTGCTTTCCTTTCTGTGTGATACATATTATTGCATTTTAATTATACCACATTGTTCCGCATTATGCAACATTAATTTATCTGAAAATGTGGATCGGGCTGCAAAAAAAGGGCTGTTTAAGCCCCTTTTTTTAATCGTCATATCCGTCAAGGAAACTGTGGATCACTCCGTCCTTCTTGTAGGAAATGATCTTGTTCAGCTTTACATTCTCAACGCTGCGGAAGATATTCATAACAACCTGCGGATTTCCCTCGTTAAGGTGGGCGATGAGCTGCTTTATCTCCTGGCGCTTGGAACGCGCGGCGCCGTCAGGATTGCAGGTCGTGCAGGTATCCGTGAACCGGCACGCGCACTGAATGAAATGCAGATCGTTGTACTTTGCCCAGTGCTTTATTTCGTCCTCGCGTATGAAGTACATCGGGCGGATAAGCTGCATTCCCGGGAAATTTGCACTGTGGAGCTTCGGCATCATGGTCTCCACCTGACCGCCGTAGATCATGCTCATGAGTATGGTCTCGATAACGTCGTCAAAGTGATGGCCCAGCGCTATCTTATTGCAGCCGAGTTCCTTCGCCTTGTTGTAGAGGTGTCCGCGGCGCATTCTCGCGCAGAGGTAGCAGGGATTATTCTCTACATTATACACGGAATCGAAAATGTTCGTTTCAAACACTGTTATCGGAATGTTCATCATTCTTGCGTTTGCCTCGATTATTGCGCGGTTCTCGCTGCTGTAGCCGGGATCCATGACCAGGAACACAAGCTCGAAATCAAATTTGCGGTGGCGCTTTATCTCCTGGAACAGCTTCGCCATCAGCATGGAATCCTTGCCGCCGGAAATACACACGGCTACCTTGTCACCAGGCTTGAGCAGCTCGTACTCGTTAAGAGCCTTTGCAAACTTGCTGAAAATACTGCGGTGGAACTTCTTGGTCAGGCTGCGTTCAATCTCCGCAGCGCGGTCGGAGCTGCTCTGGAGCGCGATCTTATGTCCCAGCCAGCGCACATAGCCTCCGACGAGGTTAACAGCGTCGCGGCCCTCGGCACGGAGCCTTTCCGCGATCTCCTCGCTGATAATGCCGCTGCGACAGCAGATAATCAGGGTCTTTCCGTCGGGCAGTGGACATTCAGCGGTTCCAAGATCGTCGGGCTGGACGTTAACGGAACCGTCGATATGCCCCAGCGCAAACGCGGAGCTGTCGCGGATGTCATATATAATGTATTGTTCCGGGGAGAGTTCCCGGAGTTCTTCAACGGTTATTTCCTCTTTCATATTAAACCTCGGCTTTCAGTATCCATAATACGATTTATTATAACATCTTTGATTTATCTTGTCAATAACCGCGAAACGCGGATAAACTATAATTTAGCGGCGCGTGTTCCGCTTACTGCAACCCCTAATCGGGAGTCAAGGGGGACGCGTCCCCCTTGC
>ENA-OPEE01001554-OPEE01001554.1-human-gut-metagenome-genome-assembly--contig:-NODE-1554-length-16202-cov-2.148015_pt1 | contig 16202 bp, 12 predicted proteins | sample MGYA00241263_ERZ501506 | MGnify/ENA primary metagenome ERZ501506 (study PRJEB25962, sample SAMEA2042626) | human gut metagenome | biome: human gut; feature: human-associated habitat; material: faeces...
ATTGACATCATCTCACCTCTGTTGACCATATCCATTCTTATTCTGTTGACAATTAAATCCTCGCGGTCTTTTAAGCCATTAGCATCTAATAAACCTACAATTCTGTCAGCATCACGGATAGCTGAGACTTCTGGAGTAGTTACAACTAAAGCTCTGTCAGCTGCAACTATGGCATTCTGGAAGCCCTGCTCAATACCGGCTGGGCAATCAAGTAATATGTAATCAAAGTTCTCTGGATCTGCTTTAATCTCATCTACAAGCTTAATCATCTGTTCAGGTGAAATAGCTGACTTATCCCTTGTCTGTGCTGTTGGAAGAAGATACAGATAAGGACATCTCTTATCTGTAATCATAGCCTGCTTTAAACGACAGTTACCCTCTACAACATCTACAAGATTGTATACAATTCTATTCTCAAGTCCAAGTACTACATCAAGGTTTCTAAGGCCTGTATCTGTATCAATCATAACAACCTTTTTTCCAAGCTTAGCAAGACCAGTACCTATATTAGCTGTAGTTGTAGTCTTACCTACGCCGCCTTTTCCTGACGTAACAACAATAACTTCACTCATTTTATTTCCTCCAAAATTAATATACTAAGTAAATAAATACACAATAAAATAATTATGCGTAATTTTGCTCATTAAATCAAGACTTTTTTTGAATTTATGAACATTTATTCTAAAATAAACCTGTTTACACATTCAAATTTATAAATGAATATCTTCAAGTACATCCTGTGCAAAATCTTCAACATATATATTGCCTTCAAATACATATGCTATCTTAGGCTGTACGCCTTTGACCTTACTCTTTAATCTCTTCTTTATAACAACAGGAGCATCTGAACTTCTGGCTATAACATCTGCAATCTTAATCTGCATAGGATCCATATCAAGAGCAACAACAAATGCATTCTCATTGCCATTGGCACCTGCATATATATTGCCTCTTAAGCTTCCTAATACGATAACATTGCCACACGCTATAACCTTGCCACCCGGATTAACATCTCCAAGTATTACTACACTACTCTCTGTTTCAAGAACTTGTCCTGATCTTAATGTTCCTTTATAGAACTGGCATAATGGCTGTGTAAGTGTATTATCTGTCGATACATCATCTATGCTGGCACTGGAAAATACACGGCTGTGCATAACCTCTTCATTTGTATTATCATATGGTACATCTGGCAATATGCCATCTCCGGCAACCTTGGCGATTGCTCTTGCGTACACTTCATCTTTATCCTTGTTGTGTTCCATCAGACACACAATGTTAATATCCGACTCCTCAGATATAATATCAAGAATTTCCTGCTCCTCGTTGTCAGTAAGATTTCTTCCTTCAAGTGATAATGCAAGATTGGCTTTTTCAAAGAATTTGGCTGACGCCGCAAATTTGGTTCTTATTCTGTCTTTGAGCTCGTCAAATCCAAGATTATCATCGAGTTTAACAGTAATTCCATTCTTACTTCCCTTGATTACTACTGAGTTATCCAACTATCTTCACCCCTTATTTAATATTATTTATAACTATTCCATTCCATAATATATCTTATACACATCTGCTGTCAAATCCATAGATGTTGTTGATGAGTATCCGTGCTGGATACATACTGATACACATATCTGCGGATCATCGTATGGAGAATATGTTACAAGTAATGAATGGTCTGGTTCGTTAGTATTTTCCTGTGCAGTACCTGACTTAGCTGCAATCTTTAAACCAAGCTTGGCTATTGTTGAATATGAATTACCTGCGAGCATCATACCCTCGTGTACTGTACTCCATATATTACTGCTTAGTTCAACCTGATGATCAACATCAGCGTGATTATCTTCAATAAGATTACCATCAGAATCTGTAATCTTATCTACTAGTGTAAGATTATAGCAGGTTCCTGATGTAGCTATAGTTGTTACATATCTTGCAAGGTTTAATGTACTGTATTTGTGGTTACCCTGACCGATAGCTGAAGCAACTGAGTTAGTATTAGAAGCCATTGGCTCACTTTCCTCAATTTCAACACCTGCTTTAGTCGATAAACCCAAAAGGTCTGAGTATTTCTGTAATATAGTTGTTCCGTAAGTACTGTTATAATTGCCATTCTTACTGCACGCAAGATTATAACCTACATTATAGAAGAATACATTACAGGAATCTCTTATCGCTGTTGCAGCCACTTCGCCACCATGTCCTGATAATCTCCAGCATTTTGGTGATGGTGTTACTTTATCAAATGAACCAGAACAATAAAATGTAGTTCCAGATGATATTATACCTGTATCCATACCTGCTATAGTTGTGCATGGCTTGTATGTTGAACCGGGTGCAGTAAATGACTGTGTTGCCCTGTTTAACATAGGACTTGCCTTATCATTAATAAGACTGTTGAAATACTTGGCATCAACGCTTCCTGACAGCTTGTTATTATCATAGCTTGGATAAGATACCATTGCTATGATATCACCATTCTTAGGATTTGTTACAACAGCAGATGCTGAACAAGGTTCTAATGCAAGCTGGGCAGGAGTTATTATTTTATTAGATATCGCATATGTCATAAAATCATATGCTCCAAGGCTTCCTGCTGCTAATGCTGAATATCTTGAATTCTCAGAATTCATATCAAGCACTCCCTGTTCATACAAAAGCATACATACCTGTCTTCCTGATATAGAACAAAATTCTCACTCAAATCGCCCAGAATTAATCATATATTTATACATTTTCTTATAAAATGAAGTATCTTCCCTTAAATATCCATCAATATAATCAAGAAGTGCATCATATGATTCTTGTAAACTTGTGTACTGTTCAGTAGAGAAAACATTAAGATTAATCCAATTCTTAGCTATTCCGTGTGTCAGAAGTTCTTTAAGACTTGTTCCATCTGCCTGTGTCCAGTCCTTATATACATCATCTGTTGTATCGACATTAGATGTATTAAATACCCCTCTGTCTTTAAGGCTTGTATACACATACCATATATAAAGCTGCTGTTCTTCGTTTAGCTTTCCATAAGGTGTATCACCGTCAGCTAACTCACTTCGTATCCAGTCCATTGTACTGTCCTGTTTTGAAAGAAAAGCTGAATAAACCTGTGCCTCCGTGTCTGTACTCTGTTCAGCGATATGCTTTATTGACACAATATTGTTATCAATAAGTGCAAAATATACTTCTTTAGCAAGAATGTATACAGTATCTACACTTCCGTTAGAAGTATATGAATACTTGGTATCACCACTTGTCATATAAGTAAGAAGTATCTGTACAAGTCTGTCCTCAATTGCATTATATAGATTTTTCTGAAGATTAATATCGATTGTAAGGTACACATCATTGCCAGTCTCCGGGTCTGTCTCACCAAGTACCTCTGTAATTCGTCCTACTGTATCTACATAAACCTGTCGTTCACCCTTAGTACCTGAAAGCACTGATTCCATACTCTTCTCAATGCCACTCTTACCCACAGTATCGTTACTGTCGTACTTATCTCCAAGTGTTTCTAACTCGCTTGTAGATACTGTACCTGTGTATCCTAATATCTGTGAGCAATATACACTGTCCACATATCTTCTTATATATTGTTCTTCTACTGTAACACCTGTCAGATCATCTGAACTCTCAAGTATTGCCGCAACAGTTTCATCTGATACCTCATTGGCAATTGTAAAAGAAATGTATCTGTTATATGAATTAGCAGACATATATCTTCTTAAATTAACAATCATAAGTGCATGGTCAACAGAAAAACCTGCTGCTTCTACCATATACCCCTGTGATTTAAGGAAACTAACTGTTGATGAAAGAACCGTTGCCTGATTTTTTGAACTATCAGACGCAACAACAACCTCATACTTTTCACATAACTGTCTGAAAAGCTCCTGTGCTGTTACATTTCTTTCTTCATCACTAAGCTCACTTATTGAACGTTTGCCATATATATCCCTTAAAAATCTTAAAAGTTCATTATCCTTTATATTGAATACATACTGTCCGTCTTCATATACAATAGGAAAATCATTAGAATATGTATCTCCCTTTGCCTCAATAATATCAAGTGTCTTATCTATTGAAGCATTAAGCTTTTCATTCTTCTCTGCGTTATTGTTATATTTACCGCTGTCACTTATTCTTACGGCATATGCAAGGTCATTATAAGCAAGAAGCACACCATTCTTGTCGAATATTCTTCCTCTTGTCGCCGCAACGCTCATATCTTTCTGTATAGAACTTGATAAATCTTTTACATAAGACTCTCCATTGATTATCTGCAATCCAAACAGCCTGTTAATAAGCACGCCTACCAATATGGCAAATACCAATATAAGTGGAAAAATTCTTGATTTGAAAAGACTTAATATATACTCAAATACTTCCTTCATCTAATATACCTTTTTTCCTTTTCTTCCATTGAATATCTAATATTGAATCGAACTTCATCAAAGGATAATACAATACCAATGCTACAACTAATGTATACACAACCTCCGGCATAATAAATCTTCTTAAAAAGAAGTCTACATTCAGCCTGTTGTGTAATAAGAAATTGCCTATATATGATAAAAATTCAAAAACAAAATCAGATGCCATTATCATTGCCAATGGAATAAGGACTTCAACCTTCTCATATTCTTTATAAAATATTCCCGAAAAATATCCTATGTATACAAAAACCAATGCTGAAAATCCAAACAGTGAAGAAAAGAAAAGATCATACATAACACCTGATAAGAAGCCTACTAACATTCCTTCATTCCTGCCTTTAAAAAAGCCAAACAGCACCGGCAGTATTATAAGCAGATTAGGTGTAATGCCACCTATTCCGATAGCATTGCCAAATGTAACCTGTATCAGATAAAATAATAATATTAAAATTATTTCTGCAACTTTCCTTTTCATAACACTCCTGCTTTAAATCACTGATTTTTCATTTCCGTTATAATAAGTACCTCTTGAAGATTATTAAAATCAACTGCTGGGACAAGATAACCTGACTGTGTCAGATTATTAGAGTCCGCTGTTACATCCTTTGCATATCCTATAAGAATTCCCTGAAGATATTTGTCGCTGATATTGGAAGTAACTATCTTATCACCATTTCTTACTGTTATATCAGCCTTAATATGGTTAAGATGTACAAGACCACTGTCAGAAAGCTCAATATCTCCCTCAACTATACAGGTATCATTAGTATCTATTAACATTCCACTTACTGAATTATTATCTTCAATAATTGTCTTGACTATGGAATAATTCTTTCCTACCTCAGCAACTATTCCAACAAGACCACCACTTGCAATAACATTCATATCTTTCTTAATTCCGTCATCAAGGCCTTTATCTACTTTAAATGCCTTAGACCAGTTATCTGTTGTAACACCGATAACTCTTGCACCTACTTTAGTATAGCCCGGATACTTCTCGTCAAGCTTATATAGCTCTCTAAGACGTGTAAGTTCATAGGAATCCTGTCTTAACTGGTTGTTCTCTTCTGTCAGATTATCTATCTGGTTCTTTAACTCATTATTCTCGTCTAATACAACTGAGATTTCCTGTAAAGTAGTAACTTTATCATAGGTCCAAAGTCCAAGATTATTCATTCCCTTCTGCAACGGAACAACAACCATAGAAACAGCATTTCTTAAAGGTGCTACAAGACTATCTGTAAAGAAGCTTGTTGAAACAAATATTATACATACAACCGTCACTGCAATAAGAATGTATCTTGATGTCATATATGAAGATAATTTTTTTCTCATATTACCTGTCCTTAATCATAATTTTTATCTTGTGGAGTATATGCAACCTTAGAAAACTGTGGGTTATTTACTACTCCTATAAGACCTCTTACAACACTTTCAGAAGGCTGGTCTACGATATTAACATTAAGATTAGTCTCCTGCTTTATAAACTGTTCAAGATTGTTAATCTGTGATGTACCACCTGATACATATACACCATTCTTAATAATATCAGCTGCAAGTTCTGGTGGAGTTCTCTCAAGTATAACTTTGATTGCATCCATAATTGAGTGAAGTGCATCAACAATCGCATTATAGACAACATCTGATGATACATCTACGCTTACAGGAAGTCCTGAAAGTACATTACGTCCAAAGCCGAGTGCAAATGTTTCTTCAACCTTTACCGCACTTCCAAGTTCCTTCTTTAAGCTTTCTGCTGTCTTGCTTCCTATTACAAGATTGTATACCTTTTTAACATTATTGATAATGCAGTCATCAAGCTTATTACCACCAATCTTGATTGACTTGCTTATTACAATACCACCTAATGACAATACAGAGATTTCTGTTGTCTCTGCACCGATATTAACCATCATAATACCTCTTGACTTAGTTACATCAAGACCTGCACCGATTGCATCTGCAACTGGCTTATCAACGATATATATATTCTTGGCTTTAACTTTTGAATCAGCAACAAGTTCATAAAATGCTCTCTTTTCTACTTCAGTAACATCAGTAGGAACTGCAATATAGAAATCATTATTGCCTGTATTCTTCTTATCTCCATTAACCTTATTAAAAAAATTAAGAAGTAAAGTCTGCATATTCTCAATATCTGCAATCACACCAAACTTAACCGGGAACGAAACATCAATATTCTCTGGTGCCTTCTCATACATTTCATATGCTTCATCACCAAATGCTAAAAGGTCTTTCTTATTAGCAATGGCTATAATGTTCTTCTCATTTAATATTGTATCTTTTTCTTTACAGCACATTTTAAAATTACTTGTACCAATATCAATTCCATATACGTTAGACATATTTTCTTCCTTTCCTGTAGCAACAATTCTATTGTCTCAAATAACCACATTCATTAAGACTTGTGAAATTATTATCTCCAATAATTATATGATCTATCAGATGTATTCCAAGAATAAGACCCGCCTTTCTTATCTGCTCTGTAACACTTATATCCTGCGGACTTGGTGCTGGATCACCGCTTGGGTGGTTGTGAATAAGAACTATGCTTACCGCTTTGTTCTTACAAGCCTCACTAAACACCTCTTTAACTGAAACAAGTGAGCTGTTCACCGTTCCGATTGATATAACACTGTCCTTAATAAGATTAAGCCTGCTGTCAAGCATTACAAGAACAAGACGTTCTTTGGTTAAATGTCTCATATCCTGCATATAATACTCAGCAATAGCATATGGCGATGAAAAATCCAGTCTTTTCCCTGCTGACTGCTTGGCAAGTCTTCTTGACAACTCACAGATACACTTTAACTGTGCCGCCTTCGCAAGCCCTATTCCCTTGATATCCATAAGTTCATCAATAGACATATCAAATAGTCCTAACAATCCTTTGTTATGGGACTTGTCAAGAATATCCTTTGCAAGCTCTCCCGCAGGCTTTCCTGATACACCAGTCTTTATTATCGCTGCGATAAGCTCCGTATCAGTAAGCGACTGTTCACCAAGTGCTATACATTTCTCGTATGGTCTTAAGTCTTTAATACAATCTTTGTCACATATTAAATTGTCATTCATAAAATCTTAGATAAGATTTACCCTAAATAAATTTATATATAACAATTGCGAGTATAACGCCAATAATACTGGCAATTGTTATCTTAATCTGAATTGAAAATGTAAGAACAATAAATCCCAGATTAAGAATAACAGGACTCTCCATAAGTCCCGCCCCAAATGACTGGCCATATGAAAGCCAGCTAAGTGCTGGTATGCCCGATGTTATCTCAGCTATAAGCCCACCCAGCACAATACCTATAAGAATGAACAGTATAAGAAACCAGCCATTCTTGTACTTGGAAATACTACTCATATTCCTCCATTCTTGCGTATTAATATTAATAATACGCTAACATTTTATCAACTTTTTTATAAGAATACAATATTAACTATTCAATATATTATAATATTATTAAAAAACTGACTAATGTAGTATAACACAATTACTAAATCTTAAGAAGCCCTTTTTCATACATTTTCTGCATACTCATCATAATTCCAAGCTTAGCGTGGTACCATGTAAGACCACCCTGGAAATATACAGCATATGGTTCTTTTACAGGACCATCCGCACTAAGTTCTATTGATGACCCCTGTACAAATGCACCTGCTGCCATAATAACATCTGAATCATAACCTGGCATTGCCCAAGGCTCAGGTGTTACAAAGCTGTCAACTGGTGCTGCTGCCTGAATACCCTTACAGAAAGCTATAAGACCTTCCTCTGATTTTAACTCAACTGCCTGAATAATGTCATATCTTTCCTCTGTGGCATCAGGGACGCACTTAAATCCAGCCTTTTCATATACATTTGCTGCAAATACAGCGCCCTTAAGTGCACCGGCAACTACAGTTGGTGCAAGGAATAATCCCTGATAGAAATCTTTGTTGACACCAATTGTTGCACCAACCTCTTTTCCAAGACCCGGTGAAGATAATCTGTAAGCTGCCTGTTCAATGCAGTCTTTTCTTCCTGCTATATATCCTCCACAAGGTGCAAGTCCGCCACCTGGATTTTTAATAAGTGAACCGACAACCATATCCGCACCGACTTCTGATGGTTCAATCTTCTCAACAAATTCACCATAACAGTTATCTACCATACATATAACGTCTGGTTTGATATCTTTAATAAAATGTATAAGCTCGCCAATTCTTTCAACAGATAATGTCGGACGCGTTGCGTAACCCTTAGAACGCTGTATAGTAACAAGCTTAGTCTTTTCATTAATAGCTTTTCTTATTCCATCATAATCAAAGCTTCCGTCATCTAACAGATCAACCTGTCTGTATGATATATTGTATTCTGCAAGACTTCCCTTTGATGGTCTTATTCCTATAATCTCATCCATAGTATCATATGGCTTGCCAACTGGCGATAAAAGCTCATCACCTGGTCTTAAATTAGATGAGATAGCTACATTTAAAGCATGTGTTCCACATATAATCTGTGGTCTTACAAGTGCGTCCTCTGTCTTGAATATATCTGCATATACTCTCTCAAGAGTATCTCTTCCCTCATCATTATATCCATATCCGCTAGTACCTGAAAGGTGCATCTCAGCGACCCTGTTCTTCTGCATAGCCGCTATAACCTTTAACTGGTTATACTCAGCCACTTCATCAATAGCTTCAAATCGTTCCTTTAAATTTTCAAGTACATTATTGCCATAATTGTATACAGCTTCATCAATTCCAAGCTGTCCGCAATACATTTCCTTCATTATCTTTCTCCCTGATTGTTAATTTTGCATTACTTAATAATACCACTATCTTTAAGCTTATCAAGCATATAATCCATAATTTTAACGCAATCATAATCATATTCGTTAATATTAATCCAGTCAATAACTTTTTCTCTCCTGAACCACGTAAGCTGTCTTTTTGCAAAATGTCTTGTATCACCTTTAATCTGTTCCTTTAATAAGGCGATACCATTTTCATCAATAGTGCTTCCATAAGGCTTACCTGAGGTATCCCAGTAATCAAGAATTTCTTTATAGCCTATGCCCTGCATAGAAGTATTATCCCTGCCTATGCCCATTTTGGTAAGCAACTGCATTTCATCAATAAGACCATCATCGAACATAATATCAACTCTTTTATTAATCCTCTCATAAAGATTATCCCTTATGTCATTGAGAACAAAATATTTATAATTATATGGTGAATCTTTTTTTCTCTGCTCCTCGTTGTGTTCAGATATTCTGTTGCCAGTCTGCTTGTAATATTCCAGTGCCCTTACAACTCTTTTTACATTTCTGTAATGTATGCTCTCTGCTGATTTAGGATCCACATTTTTTAACATCTCATAAAGATACACAGCACCTTTTTCTTTTTCAAGCTGGTATAACTCCTGTCTATACGATGTATCCGCATCATTGTCTTCAAATTCTATATCATACAATAAAGCCTGTATATAAAATCCTGTACCACCTACAATCATAGGTATATAGCCGTCATTTCTTATCTGTTCTATAGCCTTTAGTGCTTTTTCTTTAAATATTGTGACATTAAACTCCTCTGTAGGTTCTATTTCGTCTATAAGATAATGCTTTACGCCCTGCATTTCAGAAGCTGTAATCTTAGCAGTTCCTATGTCCATATGCCTGTATACCTGCATAGAGTCTGCACTTATTATCTGTGCCCCAATCTTTTTTGCAAGTTTAATAGAAAGCGAAGTCTTTCCGACAGCAGTTGGCCCTGTAAGTATAATTAAAGGTTGTTTACACATACACTATTCCCCTTTTACACTATTCGTTTAAATTTCTTTTCTATATCATATTTACTCATAACTATAAGCGTTGGCCTGCCGTGTGGGCAGTTATATGGATTGTCAGCTTTCATAAGTTCTTCCATAAGTTCCTTTGCTTCTTCATATGATATTTCGTTATTGCCCTTAATAGCCGCCTTGCACGACATAGATGCCACCTTTTCTGTAAGTATATCCATATCTGTCATTCTGCCATCCTGCATAAGACCATCTATAAGGTCAGTTAGCATCTGCCTGTAATCAAGCTTCGGAAAACCTGCCGGTATTCCTGTTACTTTATATTCATTGCCGCCAAATTCTTCTATCTCATATCCAAGCTTATTAAATATTGACATATTCCTTTTAAGTACTTCTTCCTCATTCATATTAAGAGTAAGAATAATAGGCGGCATAAGCATCTGTGTATCAATTTTTTGAGTTCTCAATTTATTCATCGTCTTCTCATAAAGAACTTTTTCGTGTGCTGCGTGCTGATCCATCATATAGAATCTGTCCTCAAATTCTATAAGCCAGTATGTATCAAATAATTGTCCTATTATCCTGTAATTATTCTTATTCTTCTCATCTAGAAGCTTATCCTCAAATAAAGATATCTGCCTGCTCTCCTCTGCTTTTCTTGAATTGTACTGTACAATATCTTCTTTAATAAGTTTATCAGACCTCACGGTTTCAAATGGCTCTGGAAGCCTTGTTTTATTCATAATCGAAGATTCATTAGCGATAACCTTATTCTCATTTATAGCACCTGAACCTGACGGTACACCATATTGCTTGACCGTAGCACCTGAATCTGACGGTACATTTTGCTGTACTCCCGTTGCACTATACCAAGCCATCTGCTTTTGTTCTTCTGCCTTCTTTTGCTCCAGCTCATCATTATGAATTTTATTCATAAACTGTCCATCTGGTTCAACTTTTGCCACAAGTTCTTTTCCCTTAAGCGTTGATAATATTGAATCATATACGAAATTGTATACATACTCGTTATTCTGAAATCTCAATTCCATCTTGGTAGGGTGGACATTCACATCAATTATATCCGGACTTATCGTAAAATGTATTACAGTGAACGGATAATTATGAGGCATTATAAAACCTTTATAAGCTTCCTCAATTGCCTTATTAATTATATTGCTCTTTATATAACGTCCGTTAATGTAATAATTCTCGTAAGTCCTGTTACCTCTGTTAATAAAAGGTTTCCCTATATAACCCTCAATCTTAATATCCTGTGTCTTTGCATTAATATCATACAGATTAGCAGTTATATCACGGCCATACACATTATATATAATATCCTTTAATTTCATATTTCCTGATGTATGAAGCTTATTCTGGTTATTATTAATAAATCTGAATGAAACCTCAGGATGTGATAAAGCCATATACTGCATTAACGCATTAATGTATCCTGCCTCTGTCATCGCTGACTTTAAGAACTTTCTTCTGACTGGTGTATTAAAGAACAAATTTCTTATAATAAATGTTGTTCCATCAGGTGCACCGATATCTTCAACAGATATAACCTCGCTGCCCTCTGACTGATACCTCGTTCCTGTTATATCATCCTTAGTCTTGGTTATTAATTCAATCTGCGATACTGCCGCTATACTCGCAAGTGCCTCACCCCTGAAACCAAGTGAGGATACAGTTAAAAGGTCTTCAATTGACTTAATCTTACTTGTGGCGTGTCTTTTAAATGCAATATCTATCTCATCTTTCTTAATACCTGAACCATTATCCGTAACCCTGATAAATGAAATTCCGCCTTCCTTTGCTTCGACAGTTACAGCAGTCGCCCCGGCATCTATTGCATTTTCAACAAGCTCTTTTACAACAGAAGATGGTCTTTCTATAACTTCTCCTGCCGCTATTTTATTAATTGTATTCTGATCAAGTAACTGAATTCCCATATTAACCCTCACTTCACATTAATTCTCATTAACAAAGTATCTGTTCTTAACCTTGCCCTGAAGCTTATAAAGAATATTAAGTGCATCAATTGGTGTCATATTGCTTATATCAAGCTCTTTTATATCCTTTATTATATCATCGTCCTTTACAGTATCAAAAAGTGTCATCTGCTTTACTTCCAGTTCATTGACTTTCTTATAACGGTCATTCATCTTCTCCACTTTCTTTGAATACTGTGCAATATCCTTTGCCTTTTGTGATATATCTGCATCACTGAGTTCTACAACAAGTTCCTTAGCCCTGTTTAATACATTTTCTGGAACACCTGCTAATTTGGCCACCTGTATTCCATAGCTCTTATCTGCACCACCTTTTACGATCTTACGCAGGAACACGATGTCATCTCCCTGTTCTTTGACAGCAATGCAGTAGTTATGTACACTGTCGATCTTACCTTCTAACTCTGTCAGTTCATGATAATGTGTCGCAAACAGAGTTTTTGCACCGAGGAGCTTGGAATTGCTGATATATTCCACAACTGCCCATGCAATGGACAACCCATCAAATGTACTCGTTCCACGTCCGATCTCGTCTAAGATCAACAAACTGTTTTTCGTTGCATTTCTTAAAATATTGGCAACTTCACTCATCTCAACCATAAATGTACTCTGTCCAGAAGCAAGATCATCTGATGCTCCAACCCTTGTAAAGATGCGATCTACGATACCGATATTTGCTTTCGCCGCTGGTACAAAGGAACCAATCTGTGCCATTAATACGATCAGGGCAACCTGCCTCATATAAGTTGATTTACCTGCCATGTTTGGTCCCGTGATGATCGCTACACGATTCTTCTTGTTATCAAGATATGTATCATTAGAAATAAACATATCATTTGGAATCACCTGCTCTACAACCGGATGTCTTCCATCCTTGATATCAATCGTCCCTCTGACATTTAACTTCGGACGTACAAAATGATTGCGTTCTGCGACATATGCAAGGGAGGCAAGTGCATCGATCTGCGCGATCACATTCGCTGTTCTTGAGATTCGTTCCATCTCTCCTGCTAATGTTTCACGGATCATAACATAAGTTTCATATTCTAACGCATACAGACGGTCTTCGGAACCCAGGATCGTATCCGCCAGCTGGTTTAATTCTTCGGTTGTGTAACGTTCGGAATTGGCCAGTGTCTGCTTACGGATATAATGATCAGGTACAAGATTTTTGTAGGAATTTGTCACATCTAAATAGTACCCAAATACTTTATTAAACTTGATCTTTAAGTTCTTGATCCCTGTTTTTTCACGTTCCCGTTCCTCAAGTTCCATCAACCATTGCTTTCCTTCTGTTTTAGCACGTTTTAATTTGTCTATATCTTCCTTGAATCCTTCCTTGATGATCCCACCTTCTTTGATCGCAAGCGGTGGTTCTTCAATGATGGAATCTTCCAAAAGATTGTGGATATCTTCCAATGGATCTAAATCTTCTCTTAATCCAGACAATAATGGATCTTTGCATTCTTCAAGAACTGTTTTGATCGCAGGCAGCAATTCCAACGATGTTTTAAATGCGATCATATCTCTTGGATTCGCTGTCTTATAACTTACTTTTGTCATTAAACGTTCCAGATCATAGATCGGATTTAAGTATTCTCTTAATTCTTCTCTTACGATCGTCTGATCCGTAAGTGTTGTGATCGCATCGTATCTCTCTTCTCCACCAATGGCTGCTCTACCATGTTTCTTAGCATTCTGGCACCCATGGCTGTTTTTGTCTTATCTAATACCCATAAGAGTGACCCTTTTTTTTGTTTATCACGTAATGTCTCACAAAGTTCCAAATTTCTACGGCTGGAGCTGTCGATGATCATAAATTCACTTGTCTCATAAGCTTCAATATGCATCAGATGATCCAGAGAACTCTTCTGTGTCTCATGAAGATATCCAAGCAATGCACCCGTTGCGATCACTCCCATTGGATGATCCAAAAGTCCAAGACCTTCTAAATTTCCTACTTTGAACTGACGCTTGATCCTTTCCTCTGCCTGTTCTTCATCAAAATGGTATGGCTCAATGCTTGAGATCACGATCGACATCTTGTCTTTTAAGTAATCAAAATCCATGCCGCTGATCAAAAATGCATCATTACAAATGATCTCTGCCGGCTCGAACTTGAAGATCTCATCTCTGACTTTCGCTAAACTATCCATTGCTGTTGTTCTAAAATCGCCCGTTGTAACATCAACAAATGAAATTCCGTAACTTCCATCATTTGCAAAAATACACATCAGATAGTTATTCTTCTCATCATCAAGACTCTGCTGGGAAATATTCGTTCCTGGCGTTACAATACGCACGATCTCTCGTTTTACGATTCCCTTTGCCTGGCTTGGATCTTCAACCTGCTCACAGATCCCGACTTTATATCCTTTTTCTACTAATTTATTTAAATAGGAATCCACAGCATGATAAGGAACGCCACACATTGGTGCGCGCTCCTCAAGTCCACAGTTCTTCCCGGTTAATGTGATCTCTAATTCTTTGGATGCTGTCAGTGCATCATCAAAGAACATCTCATAGAAATCTCCGAGACGATAAAATAAGATACAATCTTTATTCTCTTCTTTGATCTGCATATACTGCTGCATCATTGGTGTCAGTTTTCCTTTTTTAGCCATGGATCTGCTCTCCCATATAATAGAAACCTTTTTCCTCAACTAATTTAACATCTGCCATTGTACCAATCTGTTCTTTACATCCTTTAAAATGAACTAACAGGTTATTTTCCAATCTTCCTGTTAACATTCCTTCTTCATGCGTATTCTCTTCTTCGATCAGAACTCTATCGATATCTCCGACTTTCTTCTTGCAATTCTTTGCAGATGTCTCTTTTAATAAGGCAAGAAGTCTGTCAAAACGATCTTTGATCACATCTTTGTCCACCTGATCTTCCATGCTCGCTGCTGGTGTTCCGGAACGTTTCGAATATACATATGTGTATGCACTGTCAAATCCAACTTCTCTTACAACATCTAATGTCTCCTTGAAATCTTCTTCTGTCTCTCCAGGGAATCCTACGATAATATCTGTTGTAAAAGACACTCCAGGGATTCTCTCCTGAATCTTCTTAGCAAGTGCCACATACTGTTCTTTTGTATAATGACGATTCATCAATTTTAACAGGCGGCTGCTTCCTGACTGCATTGGAAGATGCATATGTTTACATACTTTCTTGCTTGTTGCCATCACTTCGATCAGATCATCCGATAAATCCTTTGGATGTGGTGTCATAAAACGGATTCTTTCTAGTCCTTCGACTTTCTCTACTTCTCTTAATAATTCAGCAAATGACATCGGTTCTTCTAATGTCTTTCCATAAGAATTTACATTCTGTCCAAGAAGCATCACTTCTTTGACACCTTCTGATACAACCTGCTTTACTTCTTTGATGATATCTTCCGGCTTACGGCTTCTTTCTCTTCCTCTTACATATGGCACGATACAGTAACTGCAGAAGTTATTGCATCCATACATAATATTAACTCCACATTTGAATGAGAATTTACGGTCACTTGGAAGATCTTCCACAATCTGGTCTGTATCTTTCCAGATATCAACGATCATTCCCTTGGAGTCTACTCTTGCTTTTAATAATTCTGCTAATTTAAAGATATTGTGCGTTCCAAAGATGATATCTACAAATTTATAGCTTGAACGAATCTTCTCAATCACATGCTCTTCCTGCATCATACATCCACATAACCCGATCATCATCTGTGGATTTCTCTCTTTCATCTTCTTAACCTGCCCCAAATGTCCATATAACTTTGTATTGGCATTCTCACGAACTGTACATGTATTAAAGATCAGAAAGTCTGCTTCTTCTGTTTCAACTTCTTCATATCCGATCGTTTCTAAGATCCCTAATAACTTTTCAGAGTCTTTTTCATTCATCTGGCAGCCAAATGTGGTTACATGGCATGTGAGCTTCCTTCCCAA
>ENA-OPEE01001605-OPEE01001605.1-human-gut-metagenome-genome-assembly--contig:-NODE-1605-length-15772-cov-2.463256_pt1 | contig 15772 bp, 11 predicted proteins | sample MGYA00241263_ERZ501506 | MGnify/ENA primary metagenome ERZ501506 (study PRJEB25962, sample SAMEA2042626) | human gut metagenome | biome: human gut; feature: human-associated habitat; material: faeces...
GAAGTATTCCACAAGTTCTCCTGCAATCCCCTGATGACGGTATTCCGGGATCACATTCAGCCCGAATACGGTCTGGATCTCTCCGTCTTTTTTGTGAAGGGTGATATCATGATAAAACTCATCCGGAAGTACCGGTTTATCTGTAGTTCCTCCGTTGATAAATCCTACAATCTGATCGTCCTTTACTGCTACTACAAAATTCTCCGGGAATGCTCCCATACGGTTCACAACGTCCTCATGACTTGCTGCCTCCGCAGGCGGGAAACAGATTGCCTCGATTTCTGCCAGACGGTCTGCCTCCTTTGGATCTGCAAGTCTGATCTGTAAATTTTCTGCCATTTTTTGTGGTCTCCTCTATATTATTTATTCCGTTTTCATCCGGTTTTGATTCTTTTTTAATTATATCGGGTGAGGGAAACTGCGTCAACGTGTAACATACAAAAAAGCCCTCAGTATTCGCACTACTGAGGGCTTCATTCTTTCGTCTTTGTATGCGGCATCACAGCACTGACTCGATCAGCCGCTTCGTATACTCCGTCTTCGGATTTTCAATGATCTCTTCCGGTGTTCCTTCTTCTTCCACATGTCCGTCATGCATCACGATCACCCGGTCGCAGAACATCTGAACAAGAGCCAGGTCGTGGCAGATAAAAAGGAAGGACAGCTGTTTTTCTTTTTTAAGCTTCATGAGAAGCTCCATGATCTGTTTCTGTACCGTCACATCCAGGGCACTGGTTGCCTCATCACAGATCAGAACTTTGGGTTCTACAGCCAGGGCTCTGGCAATGGCCGCTCTCTGGCACTCCCCTCCGCTGACCTGATGAGGATAACGGTCTGCATATTCCGGAGTCAGGCCGCAGGTAAGAAGAAGTTTTTCCACACGGTTCCTGGTTTCCTTCTTACTTATCCCCATATTCCGGAGACTTTCCCCGATTCCGTCCCCAATGGTGCACCTGGGATCAAAGGATCCTGCCGGTGTCTGAAATACCATCTGAAGTTCCCGGTAAGTTTCCCGGAGAGCTTTTCCCTTCGCATGTGTGATATCTTTTCCCAGGAAAAAAATCTTTCCATCTGTAATATCCGTCAGATGCGTGATCATTTTTGCCACTGTACTTTTTCCGGAACCGGATTCGCCCACGATACCAAGAACTTCTCCCGCGTTCAGAAAAAAGCTCACATCTTCCACAGCCGTGAAGGATTTTTTCCCGGATAAAAATGTCTTTTTCAGATTCTGCACTTCCAGGATTTTTTCTGCCATCATCTGCCTCCATTTCCGGTGCCTGCACGTTTCAGGCGAAGTACCGAACGCATAAGTTCTTTTGTATAAGGATCTGTCGGAGCTGTCAGGACCTGAGCTGTTTTTCCATATTCTCTCACTTCTCCGTTTTTCAGTACCAGAACCTGATCTGCCATTTTTTCTACTACGCCGATGTTGTGTGTGACAACAACCATGGCTGTTTCATACTCCCGGCGCATCAGCAGCATTTCCTCAACTACCTGTTTCTGTATGGTTACATCCAGGGCACTGGTAGGCTCATCTGCCAGAAGAAGCGACGGATTCTGCAGCATGGAAATACAGATTCCCACACGCTGATTCATGCCGCCGGACAATTCAAAGGGATAGCTTTGCAAAACACGTTCCCCATCCTTGAGGCCAATCTTAGCCATCATCCGGACGGCACGCTCCGCACATTCCTTACGGCTGATCCTTTCATGCTCCCACATACTCTCATAAATCTGATCGCCCACGGTGCGGATGGGACAAAGGGCTGCTCCTGAATCCTGAAAGATCATGGCGATCTCCGGTCCCAGAAGTGTGCGGAGTTCTTTTTCCTGCATATCCACTACATTTTTTCCTTTGTACCAGATATCTCCTTCTGTCACCATGCCTTCGTTTCCCAGAAGTCCCATGACTGCCTTGATGATGGTGCTTTTTCCGCTTCCGGACTCTCCTACCACTCCCAGGATCTCTCCCCTGTTCAGTTCCAGATTTATATCCTGTACAACGTTTTCTCCATTATAGCAGATCGTTACATGTTCAAATTTCAACAATGGTTCCATCTTAACTCCTCGTTTTTTCCCGACAGATACCGCAGACATTTATATTACATTCTGCTGTACATTTATCTTCGTTTGGGCTCACATTCTTCTGTCCCTGTCATTATTTCACTTCCAGATCCGCCGTGATCTCATAATAATCGCAGGGATGCGCAGCCAGCCCTGACACATTTGCCTTCGATACAAGCCCCATATTCAGATGGGAAACAAAGAAATACGCATCATCATCCAGGATCGTCTGCTGTGCTTCAATGGCAAGTTTACTTCTCTCATCAGTATCAAAAGTCTCATGCATCTTCGTTACGATATCATCCAGCGCAGCATTGCTGTATTTACCATAATTCTTGGCAGCGTCAGATACAACCGTACTTGTGAAAAAATACTCCGGATCACCGGTAGGTGCCGTTGTAAGAGAACTTACATATACGTCAAAATCACCGTTCTTCGCATAAGTTGCATGATCTGCTGTATTGTTTACATTTACCTCAATTCCAATGTCCTTTAAAGTGGACTGTGCATATTCGGCAAGCTTCGGCTGCTCCAGACGTGTAGGATAGGTCAGCCATGTAATAGAAAGTTTTTTTCCATCCTTATCTACATATCCGTCACCATCTGTATCCTTCCATCCGGATTCTTCCAGAAGTTTTTTTGCCTCTTCCGGATCATAAGACGGTGCCTTCACTGCATCATTTCCATAAGAAAAACTGCCCGGGAAAGCACCCACTGCCGGAACGCCCCGTTCCTGCATGATCACGCTGCAAAATCCCTCTTTATCGATTCCCATCTCAATGGCTTTTCTCACATTCTGATCCTGCATCAGCTCTGATTCCATGTTAAACTGTCCGAAGAAACAGCGGCTTGTTGCCACGGAGCTGATCTGATAATCCGGATTTCCGTCAAACAGGGCATAATTATCGTACTGAAGCCCGTAAGTTCCCTGTATATCTCCTGTCTGCAATGCTGCTGTCAGAGCACTTCCGTCTGAGAAAGATTTTACGATCACGTTATCTACCTTTACATCTCCGCCCCAGTAATCATCATTTTTTACCAGTTTGATCTCCGTCGGAGATACTTCCGTTGCAACATAGGGGCCTGTTCCTGCCACATTTGCAGAACCACCTTCTCCCTGTACGCCATAATCCATGTCAATAATGGCACCATACGGATCCCCCAGATAATTGATCAGTGCCGGACATGGTTCGGAAGTATGGATCGTTACCGTCATTCCATCCGCTTCGATCTTATCGATCTTCATATCGTAAGGTGCACGGTCATGGTTTGCGATCAGATCATCCAGGCATTCTTTTACCGCTTCTCCATCCATGGTTCTTCCACTGGAAAATTTCACACCATCACGAAGGGTGATCTTTACTGTATTATCGTCTGTAAATTCATAGTCTGTAGCAAGCCATGGCTCTACCTCCATGTTGTCATTGTACTTAAACAATGTTTCTCCTACACCATAACGCAGACAGCTCCATCCGGAATAATTGTCGTGAGGGTTTAATCCTGCATCTCCCATTTCTTCACTGTATCCGGTAGTTCCGTAAACAAAGGTAGTTCCTTCACTCTTTTCTTTGCTTTTTGCTGCTGCCGGAACTCCCGTCATGCTCATGACCATTGACGCAGCAAGCATTGCTGCCAGAATCTTTTTCTTCATAATCTCCGCTCTCACTTTCTGTGTTATATTTATTTATAAGTGCCTGTTATCCTTTTCTCCTGTTTCGTTCCTTCGGATCCATATAATCCCGGATCGTATCTCCCAGAAGATTAAAGATCATTACCGTAATAAAAATCGCCATTCCCGGCGCAAGTACCATCCACGGTGAAATCTGCAGCATACTTCTTCCATCGTTGATCATGCTTCCCCATTCTGCCATTGGAGGCTTTACACCAAGTCCGAGAAAGGAAAGTCCTGCCAGCTCCATCATCATGGTTCCGATATCAAGAACTGACGTAACAAGTATGGGGCCTGCGATATTTGGAAGGATATGTTTGAGCAGAAGCTTTCCTGTACTGCTCCCGGAAAGCTTTGCCGCCATAAGATATGCAGAGTCCTTCTGAGTCAGGGTAAGCCCTCTGGCAAGTCTTGCAAACTTCGGCCAGCTGATCACCGCCAGAGCAATAATGGCATTTTGGATACCGCCTCCCAGAACACCTGCTACTGCCAGGGCAAATACCAGTCCCGGAAAAGCCAGGAACAGATCGGATATACGCATCAGAACGGTATCGGCTTTGCCGCCCTTCCAGCCACAGAAAATACCAATAGCCGTTCCCACCACCGTGATCACCGCAACTAGGAGCAGTGTTGCATAAATACTGGTCGTACTTCCTATGATCACACGGGAAAGCATATCTCTTCCATAACGGTCTGTCCCGAGCAGATGCTCCGGTCCCGGCGGTTTCTGGGCAAGTGCCAGATCCTGGACATAAGGATCATAAGGGCAGAGATATTTTGCAAATGCCGCTACAAACAGAAGCAATGCTGTAAGCACAAGAAAAAAGGCAAGCTTTGCTTTTGTATGATTTTTCCGGATCTTCTGCTTCCGGACTGTGATATTATTTTTTCCACTCATGCTCTGTCACCTCCAAGTCGTACTCTCGGATCCAGATAGTGGTAAATAATATCTGTCACCAGATTTACCAGAACATAAATAACCGCCATCCATGCCACATAAGCCTGGATGATCGGATAGTCACGCATGGTGATCGCATCTACCGCCAGTTTTCCGACACCATCCCACATAAAGATATTTTCCACAATGGCAGTTCCTCCCAGAAGATTGCCGATGGACAGAGCCAGCAGTGTGATGATCGTCAGCATGGAAGCCTTCATTACACTCTTCCAGATGATCACACGACTGCGGATCCCTCTTGCCCGGGCTCCGGTCACATAATCCTTATTCAGTTCTTCCAGAACCGTGGCACGCACCTGTCTGGTATATTTTGCAGCCATGGAGATCGCCAGTGTCAGTGTCGGCAGAATAATACTCTGTCCGAGATCTGTATTTGTGACTACCGGTAAAACGCCCAGCCTGATGGACAGAAAATACATCAGGACCATGGCAGCAAAAAAATTCGGCATGGAATTGCCGATAAAGCTTAAAAATCTTATCAGATAATCTACCCATTTGTTGTGCTTTACTGCTGACAGGATTCCCAACGGGATCGCAAGAACAATTGTAAGAAGGATCGATGACAGAGTCAGCATCATCGTTGCCGGAAGCTTTGAAATAAAGGTTTCATAGACATCTCTGTGAGACACATAGCTCTCTCCCATATCTCCGGTTACCATTCCCGCAAACCAGGCAGCATATTGTACAAGGAATGGTTTATCAAGGCCATATTCTGCCTTCGCATTATCAATGACCTCCTGGGATACTGCAGAGCCTGCATTTTCATACATATAAGTTACTGCATCTCCGCCGGCAAGCCGCATCATGGCAAAAGAAAGAAATGTGATCCCGATCAGGACCGGGATCAGCTGCAGCAACCGTTTTATTATATATTTTCCCATATTTTCCTCTCCGCACTTTGTTTCTCAGTATTTCGAATAACAAAAGTTTAACAACACGGCTGTTCTGCCACAACCCTGGCGGGGGGATTTTACATATTCCATTTTGTCATGCATATGTATTCCATTATGTTCTTATATTCTCACACAGTGACATGCGGATAATTCTTTCCAGCCCTCTCCAAGAGACTGCGGCTCTTCATACTCGATCAGCCTTCGTTTTCTCTCTTCCAGCGGATCCGGGATATGGATTGCAGAAAGCAGGGACTGTGTATAAGGATGCTGCGGATTTTCAAAAAGCTCTTTTGTAGGTGCCATTTCTACCAGCTTTCCGTTTTTCATCACACCTGTTGTATCACTTAAAAAACGTACCATTGACAGATCATGGGCAATAAAAAGAAAAGAAAATCTTTTTTCCTGCTGAAGCTTTTTAAAAAGCATGACGATCTGTGCTTGGATAGAAATATCCAACGATGCGATCGGTTCATCTGCAATGATAAGGCGTGGCTCCATGAGAAGGCTTCTTCCTATGGCAACTCTCTGTCTCTGTCCGCCGGAAAGCTCACCCGGCTTTTTCGACAGAATGCTTTCATCCAATCCTGTCTCCTTCAGGATTTCCCGAAGCCTGTTCTCCAGCATTTCTCTGTCACGGATCCTGCGGCTGATCTTTACAGGCTCCAGCATGATCTGCCGTATGCTCATTCGGGGATTCAGTGCAGCGCCCGAATCCTGAAAGATCATCTGGATCTCAGTCTGCATTTTCTTCCGCATTCCGAAAGGATCCTTTTTATCCGGCACTCTTTCTCCCTGAAGGTCCTTCACCGACTGGCCGTCGATGAGGATGTCGCCCTTATCGATGTCCAGAAATCCTCCCAGTGTCCGCAGGATCGTGGATTTTCCGCAGCCGGTCTCTCCCACCAGTGCCATGATCTCACCTTCCCGGATACTGAAGGAAACATCATCCACTGCATGGATCGTATAATCGGAACGGATACGGAAATGCTGCTTCAGATTTCTGGCTTCGATCAGTACAGGCGCCTGTTTCTGTTCTGTTTTCTGTAAAAATGACGCTTCCTTTTTATCCGGTTTCTGTTTACGGCCGCTGTTTTCCTGTAATCTTTCCTTCAAAATGGAGGGCTTTTCTATTTTCGGAGCTCTTTCATCCAGAAGCCATGTGGCGGCATAATGCGTATCACTGACTTTAAACATCGGAGGAGTCTGTTCATAATCGATTGCCAGCGCCTGGGGATTTCGAACGGCAAACGCATCTCCCGGCGGAGGATTCAAAAGAGAGGGCGGCATTCCGGGGATCGGATTCAGCTCCCCTTTTTCACCTGCAAATACAGGCAGAGAAGACAGAAGTCCCCAGGTATAAGGATGCCGGGGATCATAATAAACATCTTCCGCTGTCCCGATCTCAATGATCTTTCCTGCATACATAACTGCAACTCTGTCTGCGATCCTTGCAACAGCTCCCAGATCATGAGATATGAACACAATACTGATCCCTGTTTTTTCTCTCAGTTCAAGAAGCAGATCCAAAATCTTTGCTTCTACAGTTGCATCCAGTGCTGTAGTCGCCTCATCGGCAAATAATATTTCCGGATCACAGGCCAGTGCAATAGCCAGCACACAACGCTGACGCATTCCTCCGGAAAAAAAATGAGGCTGCAGGCCATAGCGCTGTTCTGCATCCGGAATCCCTACCAGCTTCAGCATTTCCACAGCTCTTTTTTTCGCCTCATCCCCGGATACTTTCTGATTTTTGATAATAGCCTCTGTGATCTGTTTGCCAACAGGGATCGTCGGATTCAGCGTCAGCATAGGATCCTGGAACACCATGCTTACCTTACTTCCGCACAGCTTTTCCATTTTTTTTCTTTTATAGGCTGTGATATTCTCTCCGCAGAGACTGATCTCTCCGCTTTTTACATGTGCATTCGGTGGCAGAAGCTTCATCACGCTACGGCACATAACGGTTTTTCCACATCCGGACTCACCTACGATACAAAGTATCTCTCCTTTTTTTACCGTGAGATCAACATTCCGGACGGCCTGTACCTCGCCGTCCGATGTGTCAAAGCTTACCGAATAGTTTTTTAATTCCAAAACGGTTTCCTGCATGATCTTTTCCTTATTTTGTAATGGTCCAGTCTTCAATATTCCACATAACACCTACGGAATGATGTCCCAGAACACGTGTGGTATCCAGTCCGTCAAGTCCGGAAACGCCTACATAATCTCCCTGAAGATAAGCAACCAGAAGGATTCCAGGTGCCTTGGCATATGCCTTTTCGAATTCACTATATGCTTCTTTTCTGGCTTCCTCAGTCTCACCGTGACGGCCTTCCTCAAGATATTTATCCACATCTGCATTGGAATAATGCATGTTGTTTCCACTTGCGTCGGTTACAAAGTTTACATATGCCATATCCGGGTCAAACTGTGTTGAATAGCCGGCAAGAAATCCATTGTATCCTGCATCCCAGTCAAATTTGGTAACAAGCTTTACTTCCATTTCCACACCAGCCTGCTTCAGCATATCAGACATGACATTGGCAATATCCACACGCTCTTCTTCGTAATCACGTACCTGGATGGTAAAGTGGAATTTCTGTCCGTTTCTCTCATAGATCCCATCATCACCTTTTTTCCATCCCAGCTCTTCCATCTTCTTTGCAAAGGTATCCAGATCATAGGAGTAGATATTGGCTTCCTTATCTGTTCCGAGAGGGTTTCTCTGGATCGGGCTGTATGCCGGCTCCCCCTGTCCTGCAAGAACACCTGCAATAATGGAATCCTTATCCAGCGCATAATTCAGAACGCCGATGGAATCTCCGTTTTCCTTCCAGAAATCTGTGCTCATATCCATGGCAGCTCCACGGTAATCTGCTGTGGTGAACTCCCAGTAATTATATCCGTCCTTATCCTTGAACTGAGAAGCATAGTTGGAATTCAGCCATGCAAGATCCGCCTCGCCGGACTGGAGCATGGTTGCCTTTGTAGTCTCATCCGACACTGTACGGTATACAACGGTTTCAATATTCGGAACCTTTCCGTAATAATCTTCATTTCGTTTCAGTGTGATCATTCCGCCGGTAGCATCCCAGTCTTCAAATTTATAACGGCCTGTTCCCACCGGATTCTGGTTAAAGGATGTAGTATTTATGTCCTCCCCTTCCAGAAGATGCTCAGGAAGGATTCCCATGGTAAAGTAATCCAGCATGGCAGCATCATACTGATCCAGTGTAAAGATCACAGTCTGATCATCCGGTGCCTCAATACTTGTGATGTCCTGATAGTTGCTGGTGATGCTGGCTCCCAGGGTTTCATCCTCTGTAAGCTCCTTATAGGTGTATACAACATCCTCTGCATTGAAATCTTCTCCATCATGCCACTTAACACCATCTCGAAGCTTAAAAGTATAGGTATTGGTATCCTTGTCAAAGGTATAACTCTCTGCAAGATCCTCTACCGGCTTTCCATTGGCATCATATTTCATCAGTCCTGAAAAAATAAGATCCGGAAGTTCATCATGGTTATTCAGAAGGGGATTGATCGTACTTTCTGACTCACCTGCATATACCAGAGTTTTGTTTTCTTCTGCCGCAGCTACGGTTACCGCACTGCCTGCAGTTGCTCCTGTACATGCTGCGGTCACTGCTGCCAGCGTTATCGCCGCATATTTTCTGCCATAGTTGATTCCTGTTCTCTTTTTCATTCTGTTTTCCTCATCTTTCCTTATTTTCAAACCGGTTATCTACACTTCGGAATGCTTCATCACGGTTTGTATTCAAATATTTTTGACTGCATCAGAGATTGCTGTAATGATTATTTACCTCACTTCTCACAAAGCTTCCCATACTGGTAATGCACATTAAAGTAATGACCAGAAAAACTCCGGGGATCACGATCACCCACCAGGTATTCATGATCAGTGCTTTATTTGCCAGTGAGAGCATACTTCCCCAGGAGACTACATCTGCCGGAAGCCCAAGGCCAAGAAAGCTTAAAGTAGATTCCATGGTAATACAGCTGCTTATCGAAGAGATCACCACAAACATGATCGCCGAAACAAAATTCGGTATCAGATGGTGATACATCACATATCCAAAACTTCCTCCGCAAAGTCTTGCATACATCACATAATCACTGTTTCTTATCTGCCGCACTTCACTTCTTACAATACGGGCCAGTGCAAACCATCCGGTAATACCGATGATCACAGATATGCTGATCACATCATCGGCCTGAAGGACTGCTGACAGGATCAGGATCAGCAGAAGGGTCGGAATACTTCCGCACATTTCCGTAAACCGCATCAGAACCGAGTCCACCTTTGGCCCTGCTGTTCCGCTGATGCATCCGTAGGTAACACCGACCAGGGTAATGATCGCCGCACCCAGAAGTCCGATCACCAGAGAAACCCTTCCGCCATACCAGATCAGTGAATAAATATCTCTTCCAAGCGAATCCGTTCCAAAGATAAATTCCTTTCCCGGCGGTGTATTCAGATTCTGGAGATAAAAACCTGAGGGATCATGATTTGCCACAACATTTGCAAATACACAGCCCAAAACGATCAGAAAAAGCAGGAACGCAGAAAATACCGGTTTCCCCTTCAGCTTTTCCTGAAATGTTTTTTTCCGTTTTTCAGATTCTTGCTGCTTCCACCCGGCACCAACTACCTGAAAAAGCTCAGCTTCTGAAAGTTTCCGGTCAGCTACCATACCCTCACCTCCGAATCCTTCATTCTTGGATCGATCTCTTCATTGACAGTCTGTGCAACAAAGCTGCTTAAAAATACGATAAATCCCGTGATCAGCACATCGATCATCAGCAGGTTATAATCATGATATTTTGCAGATTCCACTGCAAGATTTCCAATTCCCGCATAATTGAAAACAGCTTCCACAGTTACAGTCCCACCGGTTACATGGGGTACCGAAACTGCCATGATACTCACGATCGTCGGCATTACATTTCGAAGACAATGCTTCCACAGGATCTTTCTTTTGGAAAGTCCCTTGGATCTGGCAAGAAGTACATAATCCTTCCGCACCTCATCCAGGAATTTGTTGCGTATCATATATGCGTAATACCAGAGATGGCTGAAGATCATTACTACCAGCGGAAGGATCATATGCTTCATACGATTGCCGATACTATCTGCCATTCCCACATCATAGGCACCGCTGCTTGGAAACCATCCAAGATTTACACTGAAGATCAGGATCAGTACCACACCAAGCCAGAAAGCCGGCACATAATAGGCTGCTGTTCCAATCTTGCAGATCAGCCGGTCGATCCACTGATCCTCATGGAGCGTACAGAATATGGCGATCAGAACTGCCAGTATAAAGATCACAATATAAGCAATTCCTCCCAGCATCAGAGTATTTCCGATCAGCGGTTTGATCACATTCATAACCGGCTGCCTGTATTTCAGCGACAATCCGAAATCACCATGGACTGCATTGGCAAACCACCTTACATACTGTACCCCGATCCCCTGATCCAGTCCCAGTCTCGTTCTGGCCGCAGCTACTTCCTCACTGGTCATCATTTCCAGGGAATCTCCGTAAAAGGACTGCAGGGGATCTCCCGGTGCCAGTCTCGCCAGCCAGAACACCACCACCGACAGCAGAAACATAACCACTGCAAGCAGAAGGATCCGCTTCAGGATCCGAATGACGAGTTTATTTTCTTTGTTCATAATTTTCCTTTCCCACTGCCCTTTACTTACATGTAAGACAGTAAGGCAGACATTCGCATTCCGCTCTGCTGCATGCTCATGAACACAAATCGTGGAACGATTTGTGTTCATATTTCAAAAGCAGTTATGGCATCCAAAACCATAACTGCTTTTGAAAGGGTCGTGTTATTATTCGACAAAACATTTGTATGCACAAATAGGAGTGCGCGGAGGTTATGTGCATCACAGTGTTTTTATATTCAGCACGCGGAGTGTGCTGCTGATATTATTTTATCATTTAACAGCTTTCGGACAACCCCGGTATGGGGATATTGGACAGTCGGGTTTGGCATGGATGTGTATTCCATATAAAAAACGGGACTTTTCTGTATCAGGAACCTGTGTCCCGTGCAGAAAAATCCCGTCTGGTCTTTTGCTTTATTCTTTTATCACTTCCCGGAAATCTGAAGTCTTTCCTTCACGAATCCCAGAAAATCCTTTCCCTGTTCACTGAGTTCTTCACCTCTCCGGCAGATGCACCCGTAAACAAGTCTCTGTCCTTCTCCCGGAAATGTATATTTCACGGAGGAATATCCCGGATCACGGCCGGAAAGATCCGCACCACTGATATTACACAGCTCTCCGGACCCAAGAAGACGTTCCACGATATAATCACTGTTTGTTACGACTACGGTCTCTGCCTCCACTGCGGAATGACCGTTTTCCTCTACAAGGTTCCGGTAATTATCCGGGGAAAATTCATCGGGAAATCTCTGGATCAGCCTGAGCTGGGACATTTTAAAATCTCCCTCATCTGCTTTCCCTTTCCCGGTATAAATATTTACCTCGGTTTCCGTCAGCAGCTCAAATTCCAGGTAATTCCGGGAAAGAAAATACTGAAACGCTGCCAGCTGATTCTGCATCACATAGGCGAATCCCATATCATCCTGTCTGCCTTTCACACGTTTTATGATCTCATGGGTATCTGCTGCGTAAACCTGATAATGAAGATCATCGCACTTATGTGCTTCATAATACGTTACGAAGATATCCGCAAACCAGGAGCTGGGATGAAAGCATACACACAGGCTGCTTTTTGCAAGTGGCTGTGCCTGCATTTCCAGTTCATCTATATTTTCCAGAATCCTCTGCACATGGATATATGCACGCTCTCCTTCCAGTGTCAGCTCTATGCCCTTTGCATGACGGACAAACAGCTGGGTACGCATATCGTCTTCCATGGAACGGATCACCTTGCTTACATTTGACTGCGTGGTAAAAAGCAGTTCTGCTGCCTGGCTGAAGGAGCCTGTTTTGGCACAGGCTGCAAAATATTGTATCTGTTTTATATTGAGCATGATCCTACCTCTGTTTCTTTGCAAAGATCAAAAACATCGGGGTCGGATTGTAAAACTCGTCTTTTTCTGTATAAATACGTTTGCTGATACCAAGGTCAAAGGAAAATTCTTCCACACCTATACGTCCCAGTGTTTCCAGATCCCAGGCCGGGCGCAGGAAAGAACTGATCGGAAGCTGACGCTTGATATCCTCGCATTCCTGCATCAGCTCATCCTGGATCTGATGATGGGCATGATTTTCCGGAAGATCTGCAGTATCCGCAAAATCTGCTGCTCCATAGTTAGCGTCCAGGTTGATCATCACTCCGCCAGGTTTCAGCACACGGAACCATTCCTGGTAAGCGTGTTCCGCATCCGGCAGTGTCCAGGTAAGGTTTCGGGATACGATCACATCAAATTCCTCATCCGGAAAATCCGGATTTTCCGCATCCATGACCGCAAACTGGCAGTCTGCTTTTTCTTCCTCTGCCAGCTTTTTTGCATGGGTGATCATATCCGGTGTCAGGTCGATACCGGTTACCTGATGGCCTTCTTTTGCAAGAAGAATGGTAAAAAATCCAGTCCCGCATCCAACATCCAGGATCCTGAGATTCTTTTTCTCCGGCAGGTGCTTCTTAAGCTCGGTCATCCATCTGCCTGCAAGTGCACTGTGAAGCTCTGCTCTTCTCTGTTCCAGAAAGCTGTCGCTGCGCCTGGTCCAGTACTGGGCGATCCTTGTTTTCCGCTCGTCTTTTTCTCTTACGATATTTCCGTAAGTGATCACAGGGCCGCCTTCCACAACCTGAAGGCTTGATACCTGATAAAGGATCACACCATCCATGTCTGCACGACAGATTTCCTGTACATTTCCCTCATAATCACGGATCTCTCCAAGATACTCATCCTGATGAACGATATCGCCTGGTTTCTTCACCGGGTACCAGAGACCGTTGACACTGGCGCATTGATAACGCACATCATCCATTTTCAGCGGATAGTAGGTGCTGTGAGAACGGATTCCGTTGTAAGCTCCAATGCTGCAGAGAATGTTTCGCACATCGCGGCGCATGGAGTCTACTTCTTCACGCTCCCAGGTTCCCATGCAGCCACGTTCCAGAAGGACTGCCGGAATGTCACAGGTACTTGCCGCGTAATTGTAGGCGCCGCCTGTGCTTACATTTGACTGTACCATATATGGGACATCAACCTGCTCTGCCATTTTTCGGGAGGCTTCCACGATCTCCGGCTTTGCCACGCCTGCAAAATATACATACGGAGTTAGCTCCTCATAATCGTCACCGCCGTGAAGATCGATATAATAATCCGCTTTTTTGATCAGGGATTCTGTGATGGCTGCTGCCAGGCGCTCCATTCTTGTGCCATCTTTTTTGCCAGGGAAAACACGGTTCAGATTTTTTCCGTCTTCCCAGCTGATGCTGCCTGCTCGCTTCTCAAAGTCTTGCCTGTTCAGCACTTTTACCAGAACCAGCTGTCCGTTAACTTTTTCCGGATTCAGTTTTTTTGACAGCTCGATCAGGGTCTGGATCCCCACATATTCTCCTGCATGAAGTCCAGCTGTGACAAGGACGGTTTTTCCCGGATTTTTTCCACGGATAATGGTTGCCGGAAGAGTAAATTCTCCGTCTCCAATCTCCAGGAATCCTTCGGTTTTTTCTCCTTCCACAACCGGAAGATTCAGGAAATGATCCGGTTTTACGCCGGTTACCATAAACATTGGGGTGGACTGATAATTCAGTCTCTCCTCCTCACTCCAGACTGTTTTCCAGATTTCCGTATCAGTGTGGATTCCAAGAAGTCCTGCTTCCCGGAGAGTTTTTACATCCCACTCAGGCCGGCGGATCTTTGACAGCGGTACCTGAAGGGCGATCCGCTCCATACGCTCAATATCCGTACAGAGATAATGATCGTCCAGACTGTTGTTCTCCACATTTTTCCGGTCGTTTTCGTAGGCTTTCCGCTGCTCTTCCTCATAGAGATAGCCGTACCAGTTGGCGTCAAAATTCAGAAGTTTTCCGCCCACTTTCAGTACACGGACCCATTCCCTGTAGGCAACATCCGGATGCTCCAGATTCCAGGTAAGATTTCGGGAAATGACCACGTCAAAGGTATTATCCGCAAATTCCAGTTTCTGTGCATCCATCCGCTGGAAATGAATGTTCCGGCAAAGTTCTCCCGCATTTTCCTTTGCCTTTTCCAGCATTCCTTCGGTGTAATCCACTGCATCCACGTGATATCCGGCTTCTGCCAGGATCACAGGGAAAAATCCGGGGCCTGTTCCGATATCCAGGATACGGATCTCTTCCTTGGGTTTGTCCGGGAACTGGCTGGTCAGCACCTTAAGCCATGCGTTTTTCTGCGTTCCTGCAAGCTCTTTATGATTCACTTCGGAGTACCCTTCTGTACGGGTGCTCCAGTAAGATTCGATTTCGTCGAGAAGTTTTTCCACGTTGATTCCTCCGCGCTTTTTTATTTACGTGAGGGCCTGATCTGGTAAGGTTTTCCTAACTTTTTTCATACCCCCATAGGTTGTGTTTAATGTACCAAATTGTCAGGGTTTTAACAAGCCCCTGGGGGGGATTGCCGTTGTAATTCTCCAGATGCTGTGGTATCATCCTACCTGTAGTAATTCAGTAATGATCCCTGAAAGTTAAGCGGATACTGGCGATCTGCATTCGCTGCATCGGGGCAACAATAAAAATCTCAACACATCGAAATCGAAAGGATGGTTTATATACAAATGACAACACAGGAACTGGCTTATGAAGTCATCAGCCGTTTAAAAAAAGAATATCCGGACGCAGACTGTACCCTGGATTATGATGATGCCTGGAAACTTCTTGTAAGTGTCCGCCTGGCAGCTCAGTGCACCGATGCCAGAGTGAATGTGGTGGTTCAGGATCTCTACGCAAAATATCCGGACGTGGCAGCCCTGGCAGCTGCAAAACCGGAAGATATCGAGGCCATTGTACGTCCCTGCGGTCTTGGAAAAAGCAAGGCTCGGGATATCAGCGCCTGCATGCGTATCCTCCACGAACAGTATCACGACAAAGTTCCAGAAGACTTTAACGCACTTCTGAAACTTCCGGGTGTGGGCCGCAAAAGCGCAAACCTGATCATGGGGGACGTATTCGGCAAGCCCGCCATTGT
>ENA-OPEE01001678-OPEE01001678.1-human-gut-metagenome-genome-assembly--contig:-NODE-1678-length-15359-cov-2.798484_pt1 | contig 15359 bp, 10 predicted proteins | sample MGYA00241263_ERZ501506 | MGnify/ENA primary metagenome ERZ501506 (study PRJEB25962, sample SAMEA2042626) | human gut metagenome | biome: human gut; feature: human-associated habitat; material: faeces...
GGCATGCGGCTGCCGGCGAAGAACGAGTCGGGGGTGACGTTCAAAATCGCCATCACCTGCGGCCGGGAGAGATCGAGATCAATGTCGTGCTGCTTCATGGCTGAATATGCGGTCGAGTTTGACAACGGCGGGTTCGAGGTCCTCCTCGAAGATATTGACGATCGCGTAGTCGGCACGGCCGCTCAGCGTATCGTCGTCCAGCTGGGCGGCGATGCGGCGGCCTACCTCATCGGGACCGCAGTCGTCGCGGCGGCAGGGGCGCTCGATGCGCAGTTCGCGCGGCGCAAGGACCGCGACAGTCTTGTCGACGCACGTTTCGAGACCGGCTTCGAAGAGAATCGCGCTTTCGAGAATCACATAAGGCCCCTCCTGCCGGGCGGCCCACGCATCGAAATCCGCCATCACGACGGGATGCACCAGCGCATTGAGGTCGGCGAGCGCCTGCGGGTCGCTGAAGACAACGCCTGCGAGGTAGCCCCGGTCGAGCAGTCCTTCGCGGAAGGTGTCGGCGCCGAAGCGTTCGGTGAGCCGCACACGCAGCGCATCGTCCTGCTGCATGAGCCGTTTGGCCGCGGCGTCGGAATCGTAGACCGCGACGCCCTTTTGTGCGAAAAGACGGCATACAGTGCTTTTGCCGCTGCCGATGCCGCCCGTAACTCCGATTTTCATCATGGTTTCTGTTCGGGATAATCCAGTTCGGGAACAGCCCCGATGGAGACCACCTTGATGTCGCTGTAACGTACCGAAATGGCACTTTGCAACGACTGGGGGTCGATCACCACCTTGCCCTCGTGCCCCTCCTCGCGCGAACGCTTGTATTTGAGTTCCGAAAGCGGGATGCGCAGCGTCTTGTTCATGTAGACCCGGTAGCCGAACAGGTTGGTGCCGACGCCCTCGACGACGCACGTCACCTCGAAAGGCTCCCCGTCCACACTCACACGCACGACCTGCTCGGTGGTATAGGTATAGCTCAGTTTGGCGATATACCACAAAATGAACGACGCGACGAGCAGCGCCAGAAAGACCGGCGAGACGTAGCGGTGCATCCATTTCAGCAAATTATCCAATGTGCGTTGAAGTTCCATGATGCAAAGGTAAAAATAAAATGGACTGCAACAAACCGTGCAGTCCATTTTATTCGAATAGATATAAGGTGTATTACGCCTCCTTGTCGAGTTTGGCGCGTTTGGACATCAGGTCGTAGGCGATCGGGGTGGCGATGAAGATCGTCGCGACGGTACCCACGATAACGCCGACGGTCAGCGCGAAGATGAAGCCGCGGATGGTCTCGCCGCCGAAGAAGAAGATCGCCAGCAGCGTTACGAGCGTCGTGCCCGAAGTGTTGATCGTACGCGACAGCGTCGAGTTGATGGCGTTGTTCACGTTCTCCTTGAGGTTGCGCTTGGGATACATGCCCAGATATTCGCGGATACGGTCGAAGACCACCACGGTATCGTTGATGGCGTAACCGATGATCGTAAGGATCGCGGCGATGAAGGCCTGATTGACTTCGAGGTTGAAGGGCACGAAGCCGTAGAGCATCGAGAAGAGACCGATGATGAACAGGGCGTTGACCGCAAGGGCGATCGTGGCGCCCGAAGCCCACTGCCAGCGCTTGAAGCGGAAGGTGATGTAGAGACCGATGGCGATGAGCGAGAAGAGCACCGAGTAGATGGCGTTCCACGTCATGTCCTTGGCGATCGAGGGGCCGATCTTGTCGGCCGTCAGGATACCGTTGACGTCGGTCTGGGTATTGCGGAACTGCTCGAACGAAATGTCGTAGGAGTAGAGCGACTTCATGGCGTCGTAGATGATCTGCTCGACTTCGGCCGTAGCTTCGTCCGACGTGTCGTCGTAACGGTACTGCGTCACGATGCGCATCTGGTTCTCGTTGCCGTACTGCTTGACCTCGAAGCTGATCGCCGAAGCGTCGGCATCGGCATGCTGCGCGAAGACCTGACCCAGATTCTGACGAACCTCCTCGGCAGAAACGGGCTTGTCGAAGCGGATGACGTAGGCACGGCCGCCGGTGAACTCGGCGCCGAGGTTCAGACCGCGGGCGACGAACGAGATGCACGACAGCGCGAGCAGGGCGACCGCGACGGTGTAGGCGACCTTGCGGACGCGGATGAAGTCGAAATGCGTATTGGTCAGGAAGTTCTCGGACCACTTGCGCGAGAAGGAGATATTGCCCCACTTGGCGACGATCCACTCGATCAAGAGGCGGGTGATGAACACGGCGCTGAAGAACGAGGTGATGATACCGATGATGAGGGTCGTGGCGAAGCCCTGCACGGGACCGTTGCCGAAGATGAAGAGGACGATACCGGTGATGATGGTCGTCAGGTTACCGTCGATGATGGCCGAGTAGGCTTTCGAGAAACCGTCCTTGATAGCCAGTGAAAGGCCCTTGCCGCCGCGAAGCTCCTCCTTGATACGTTCGTAGATGATGACGTTGGCGTCGACGGCCATACCCATCGTCAGCACGATACCGGCGATACCCGGCAGGGTCAGCACGGCGCCGAACGACACCAGAACGCCCATCAGCAGGAAGACGTTGGTAAGCAGGGCGATGTCGGACATCCAGCCTGCGGTCTTGTAGAACAGACCCATGTAGAGCAGGACGAGGATGAAGGCGATCAGGAACGAGAGCATACCCGCATTGATCGACTCCTGTCCCAGCGAGGGACCTACGACGGTGTCCTGAATGATTTTGGCGGGCGCGGGAACCTTACCCGAATTGAGCACGTTGGCGAGGTCCTTGGCTTCCTGAATGGTGAAGTCGCCCGAAATTTCGGAAGAACCCTTGTCGATCTTGGTGTTCACGCGGGGAGCCGAGTAGACGTAGCCGTCGAGAACGATGGCGATGCACTTGCCGATGTTCTCGCCCGTCAGACGCGCCCACTCCTGCGTGCCTTCGCCGTTCATCGACATCGAAACCACGGCGTTGGCGCCGCGCTGGGCGTACTGCTCGGTGGCTTCCGTAACGACCGAACCGTCGAGCGGAGCCTTGCCGTCGCGCGTATTGGCTTTGATGGCATAAAGTTCATAGGTGGTTTCGGCCGGGTCTATCGGTTTCACGCCCCACATGAGTTTCACGTCGCGCGGCAGCAGCATACGTACCTGCGGGGTGTTGAGCATCGAATTGACGGCGGCGGTATCATACGATTTCGCATACCCTATCACCGGGCCGTTCATTATCTGGCCCGTTTCGCTCAATGCAGGGGAGAGTTTCGCGAAGAGCGGGAATTCATCCATAACCGCCTCATCGGCCCCCGTCATGGCAGCGGCATCGGGCCGGTTCTCCAACTCGGCCAGCAGGTCCTGCTCGGCACTCTCCTCACTGACTGCCACTTCGGTAACCTGTCCGTCGGTTATCTCGGTCACGTCCACCACCTCGGTATCCTGCAGCGCCTGCTGTTCCTCTCCGGCCGCTGCGGCATCGGAAGCCTTCTGCAGCTCTTTCACCACCGCATTGGCCTGTTCAAGCATCGGGAATATCTCCGTATTATTATAGGTAAGCCAGAATTCGAGTGACGCCGTTCCCTGAAGAAGCTTGCGTACGCGTTCGGGCTCCTTGACACCGGGAAGTTCCACGAGGATACGACCCGAGGCCCCTATCTTCTGGATATTGGGCTGCGTGACGCCGAAGCGGTCGATACGGCTGCGCAGAACGTTGAACGAGTTGTCTATCGCACTTTCGGCCTCTTCCCTCAATACACGGATGACCTGTTCGTTCGTGCTGGTGGGAGTAATTTTTTCGCGCAGCTCCTGGGTATTGAAGATGAGCGCCAACGGAGCATTGCCCGAAAGGTCGGCGTATGCACGCGAGAAGAGCGTAATGAAATCTTCCGCACTGTTCTTCTGCTCGCTCCGTGCCTGCGAAAGCGCCGCATTGAAGATGGGGTCCTGACTGTCGTTGGACAGGGCCCTCACCACATCTTCGACGGAGATTTCGAGCATGACGTTCATACCGCCCTTCAGGTCGAGGCCGAGGTTTATTTCCCTCTCTTTGACCTGTTTGTAGGTGAAGCCCAGGAATACTTTCTGGGATTTGATAGAGTCGAGGTAAGACTGCTGCCTCTCCTGCTGGAGTTCGACGGGGAACCCTTCGGCATAGCGGGCGGCCTTCTTCTCGATGTTCCGTGCCACGAATGTGAACGAAAGCTGGTAAGCACAAGCGATAGCCAAAATAATCGCAATTGCTTTGATAGCGCCTCTGTTTTGCATTGTAAGTAAGAGTTATTATTTTTTCGGTTAATTGCGTCGCATAAGCCGCAGCCGCACGAGGAGGCTGCAGACACTCTTCCCAATAGTGCGCAAAAATAGATATTTTTTCGTAAAATACAACAGGGTATCAGCCACTATTCGCATCCGGAAGGGGAAAAAGGGAGCCCGGCGGGAGAGAAAAACGGAACGGGGCCGCCCTTCCGGACAGCCCCGCCAACCGATGTCCGTCTGGAACGGACAGTATTTTCTTCAAAACCCGGCCGCGTCAGTTCGCCTGCCGCTCGTCGAGGATGCGCTTTGCGCAGTCGAGTATGGCCGTATCGTCCAGTGTGACGACGCCGCCGTCGGGCCCCGGTTCAAAGTGTACACCCACGGTATTGCCGCTCTCGAAATGGCGTCCGCCGAAGTAATTCCTCACTATCTCTACATCCACTCCCAGTTCATCCGCAATACGCTGGGTGCTGCCGCTCGGAAGCTGGTCCTTGATACGGCGCAACTCATTAAAGGTTATTGTCATAGCTATATGGTTTTATGTGAAATATACATCCAACGATTTAAAGATAACAAAAAATTCCGGACTAAAAAAATGAAACGTATCTTTTTTGTCATTCATAATTAACAGCCGTGCAACACGCCCTTCCGGGGAGTATTCCGGGTCTTCATCCATAAGAACGCCGGAGCGGACGGTTTAGTCTGCCGGTGACAGTCCGCATGTCACCTTTTCTGGCAGCGGGACTGACATGCCACCTCCTTTTTGTCAGTTTCACGGGACTTTGCGCGGTTGGCATAAAGATTGAAGTTCTCAGGACAAACCGAAACGGTAAGACGAACGGAAATTAAAGAAATAACTAAAACAATATATCAATTATGGCAAAGATTATCGGAATCGACTTAGGAACAACCAACTCCTGCGTAGCAGTAATGGAAGGCAACGAACCCGTTGTGATACCCAACAGCGAAGGGCACCGCACCACCCCATCCATCGTGGCGTTCACCGACAGCGGCGAGCGCAAGGTGGGCGACCCGGCCAAAAGGCAGGCCATCACCAACCCGAAGAACACCATCTTCTCCATCAAGAGGTTCATGGGTGAGAACTGCGGGCAGGTGAAAGGCGACATCGAGCGCGTCCCCTACACGGTGGTATGCGAGAACAACATGCCGCGCGTGGAGGTGAACGGGCGTAAATATACTCCGCAGGAGATTTCGGCCATCATTCTCCAGAAGATGAAGAAGACGGCGGAAGATTACCTCGGTACCACGGTGGACGAGGCGGTCATCACCGTACCGGCCTACTTCTCCGACTCGCAGCGTCAGGCCACCAAGGAGGCAGGCGAAATCGCCGGTCTGAAGGTACGCCGTATCATCAACGAGCCTACGGCCGCCGCGCTGGCTTACGGTCTGGACAAGGCCAACAAGGACATGAAGATAGCCGTGTACGACCTGGGAGGCGGTACGTTCGATATTTCCATTCTGGAGCTGGGCGACGGCGTCTTCGAAGTAAAATCGACCAACGGCGACACGCATCTGGGCGGCGATGACTTCGACCACGTCATCATCGACTGGCTGGCAGAGGAGTTCATGAAGAATCACAACATCGACCTGCGCAAGGACCCGATGGCGATGCAGCGCTTGAAAGAAGCTGCCGAAAAGGCGAAAATCGAGCTTTCGAGCTCCACGCAGACGGAAATCAACCTGCCGTACATCATGCCGGTAGACGGTATTCCGCAGCACCTGGTCACGACGCTGACACGGGCCAAATTCGAACAGCTCAGCGACCGATTGATACAGGCCACCATCGAGCCGTGCCGCAAGGCGCTCAAGGATGCGGGTATGCAGGCGAAGGATATCGACGAGGTTATCCTCGTGGGCGGTTCCACCCGTATTCCGGCCATCCAGAAGGTCGTACAGGACTTCTTCGGCAAGACGCCTTCCAAGAACGTGAATCCGGACGAAGTGGTAGCCATCGGCGCGGCCATACAGGGCGGCGTACTGACGGGCGAAGTGAAGGACGTGCTCCTGCTGGACGTCACCCCGCTGTCGCTGGGTATCGAAACTCTGGGCGGCGTCTTCACCAAGCTTATCGACGCCAACACGACGATACCTACCCGCAAGAGCGAGGTCTTCTCGACTGCGGCCGACAACCAGCCCTCCGTGGAGATTCACATCCTGCAGGGCGAACGTCCCATGGCACGCGACAACAAGACCATCGGCCGGTTCCATCTGGACGGCATCCCCGCCGCACCGCGCGGTGTGCCGCAGATTGAGGTGACCTTCGACATCGACGCCAACGGCATCCTCAACGTATCGGCCAAGGACAAGGGTACGGGCAAGGAGCAGAACATCCGCATCGAGGCCTCCTCGGGGCTTACCGAACAGGAGATACAGCGGATGCGCGACGAGGCGAAAGCCAACGAGGCCCGCGACCGCGAGGAGCGCGAGAAAGTGGACAAGGTGAATGCGGCCGACACCCTCATCTTCTCGACCGAGAAGCAGCTCAAGGAGTACGGCGACAAGATACCGGCCGACAAGAAGGCCAACATCGAAAGTGCGCTGGCCGAACTGAAAGCCGCACACGCCGCAGGCAACGTGGCCGACATCGACTCGGCTACCACGCGGCTGAACGACGCATGGCAGGCGGCTTCCCAGGATATGTATTCGGCCCAGCAGCAGGCCGGCGGTGCACAACAGGGTGCACAGGATGCCGGAACGCAGCACGGTACACCAAACAATGCGGGCGGCAGCCAGAACGACGGCGGCGTGACCGATGTGGAATTCGAAGAGGTCAAATAAGACGGACGATACGCCCGGCCGTCTGCGGACGGTAGAGGGACTCCGTAACCATAGAAACGATTAGACGAAAAGGGACAGGTCATTGCGGCCTGTCTCTTTTTTTTATCGTTTTCCGTGCCCGCGCAACGTCTGCCGGAACATGCTCCGACCGAGCACATGAATCCTCACCGATGCAAAATCCTTTGCGACAAACCTTTTGAATCGCCCCTATGCCACCGTAACGACACGGCGGAGCATATAGCGACACGCCGAAAAGCAATCCTGCCCCGACGAAAAGTCATTCGTGCCATGCCCTCCGAGCCATTCGTTTCCACCGCATCCTATGCGGTCTGTCCTCATCCACTCCGATACGGCCCTGCCCTGTCATACCCGACGCCCCGCCCCGTGTCTTTCGGCTCTTTTCCAGCCCTGCCCGACGGGGCGCAAATCGTTCCTGCCACCGCTGCCCGTACAAACCGGCTCTTCCCGGCCGCAGCGCTCCGAGCCCGGACACCGGCCCGCACACCGTACACCCGGCCCGAACAGGAAAAGACGACCGGCCTCCGAACCCCATCGCCCCAAATACGAACATCACCCCGAGCCCAAACGTCGTCCCGAACACGAAACACTGCCCAAACACGAAACACCGGCCCGAACACAAAAAACCTGCCCGAAAGGTGCGAGACCCTCCGGACAGGCGTGTGCGGCCTGGTAAAAACCTCTATTTGTCAATTCCGGTCATTATGAAACGGCCCGTGCCGCGTGCCGCCCGCGGCCGGCCGGTTGTCGCACATCCGAACAATCAGTAAACTCCTCCGATATCGAAAGTCCCCTCGAACGAACCTTTCACGCTGTACAGCGCATCGCTGCCGAAATCGAACGAGATACTGTACGTTTCTCCGGTACGTTTCACCGTCATGGTACCGGAAGAGATGCAGGCGTCGCCCGTAACGGTGCCATCAGCCATTCGTACATACCACGTATGGAGATAACTGTAGGATTTCATTCCACCGCTAATATTAAAAGGAACATATAAAGCACTGTCGGAATAGAAACTGGCCACTACCGTATAGGTACCGTCAGCCAAGTAATAGATTCCGTCGTCGTTCCGATACACCGGTTCGGAAGCGAGAAAGACCTGCAACCGGTTCCCTGTTCCGCTCCATCGGCCATAGGCGGGGTCGAACTCCACACCCTCACCCCAGAAGCTCAAATCCCAAGCGGCATAATCCGTTCCTTCCTTTGTCGCATATAGCAAGACCCTCGCCTCGGTCAGCGTCCCGAAATCGACATCCTCGGCCAGCGTGCTGTCGAACTCGGGTTTTCCCTCCTGCGTCACCGGTATCTCGAACGGGCCGATTCCCTCGACGTCGGCCGTAATGCGCACGACACAGCTACGCTCCGACGAAGAAATATTCTCATGTCCGTTGATTACCTGCAATACCACATACTGATTCTTACCGTCCCTGATAGGCTGTACCGTCAGCCACCCTTTTTGGTCTCCGTCATATTCGACGGAGGCATTCCATTCGACATTTACGGCCTCGATATCTATCCGAATGGGAAGATTATCGTTGTATGCCAAAACGAATCCCTCCTCGGGCAGTGCGCCGCCGTCGTAGAAAACTTCCATCGAGGGAGGAAGCACCTTTCCCTCCTGCACCACGCGCACCGCCTTCGGCGAAGCGGAACTTTCGCTCGGCGTCACCGTGATGTCGGCGGTACGCTCCGACGTATCCGGATTATCGGCCGCCGAGACCGTAAAGCCGCCCGCCTTCTCCGTCACGGTAAGCCAGTCGGCCTCCGTCGACGTACTCCACGTAAGGCCTTCGCCCTCGGTCGTGACGGTCACCTCCTGCGGGGCCGCACCCTCCGCACCGAAGGTCAGCGAGGCCGGCTCGACGGTCAGCGAATAAACGACCGGATTGGCATTGCCCTCCTGTTTCACGGTCACGCTCTTGGCCTTCACGTCGTCGTTATCCGTCGGCCGGACGGTGACGGAGGCGGTACGCGCCTCGGCCGCCGGGGTCGCGGCGACCGTAACCAGCAGTTTTCCGGCCGTTCCGTCCTCCATCGTAATCCAGTCGGCCGTGGAGGGCAGTACATATTCCCACTCCACACCCACAGCGGTCACGGTAATCTCCTGCGGAGCCGTATCCTCCGCGCCGAAGGTCAACTGCGAGGGGGATACCTCCAGCGACGCCTCCTGTACGCCCTCATTCTCGGGCGAACATGCCACGGCAACCAATGCCGCCGCCAAAATACTTCCTATCTTTTTCATCTCGATTTTACGTTAAAAGGTTACGAATTAAAAGGTTAGTCATCGAAATCCCGCTGCCGGCAGCAGACCGGAGGCTATCCGGCCCCTCCGGCGTCCGGCGTTTCTGCCGCACGGACGCCGTCTGCAGGCCTCCCTTACACCAAAAATAACCTCTATGAAAAAAACTGCTTCAACATGAAAAGCCATGCTCACGTCACTCGCCTACAGGCGTCACATACCACCCCAGATGCTGCAGGCCCATGCCTGCCATCTCTATCATGTAGTACCCATGCAGCCGGCCGTTCGGCGCCATGTAGCGCACCCACGAAGAGTCAGGGACATGGATTCCGTAATGCTGGTAGACCCATTCGGGCAAGGTACCGAGATAAGTGCCGGCATTCAGGTCATAGACATGGCCGCCCGTAAAGAATGTGTACCCCTCGGAGATGAAGGCGATGCCGTCGTCCGTTACATGGACACCAATGCATTCGCCCAGGTCGTCGATGACGACGGTCTGCTCCGTCTCGGTATTGTAGAACGCAGCGCGATGTACCCTCGTCCAATCGCGTCTGTCCTCGGTAAGCGTTTCGGTACGGTACGTGCTCGCCAGCCAGGTACCTCGATGACTTACCTTCGTATGCTCCGCCGTACATATCAAACCGTCGGCTATATGGGTATCGTACTCTTCTCCCAGCACATTAATCATCTTGACCAGGGTCACCTTGCGCACGTCCTTACCGGCATAAGCCACCTGCCACTCGCCGCCTACCTTTTTCCAGTAGACCATGCCGAAATCGGAGTTCTCCCACGTACTGCCGTAGATGACGCTGCCGTCGTTGGAGATGCCGCGCCCCAGAACGCCAGTTGTAAAATCCTCGTCCCTGAAATTCTTTTCGGGCATGGGGAGCAGTTCGGGCACCCCGTCGGTCCAAAGTACCGGCCGGTAGAAACCTTTTCTCTCTAAAACATACCCCACCCAGTACCTGCCGTCCTCGGAAGTCCGCGACACACAAGGCTGTCCGACACATCCGTCGATACGCTCCACGAAAGTGGCATTGCCGTCGAGGTCTATCATCAGGCATCCCCCGGTCGAACCGAGATTGATGAACAACACCCCCTGGTCGGTCACGGCCTGCGTACTGAAAAAGTCGTACTGGGATTTAAAGAAGGGGCCCACTTCGGTCAACTCGCCGGTATCGAGGTCGATGAAAGAGACCGTATAGCGGAATCCGGCCGCATCGCTCTCGTCGATGAAGGCCGTATAACCGGCCACGTACTTCCCGCCGGGAGACATCACCCCCCCGTTGGCCAGAGCCTCCAGCCTGCGGTAGGTAGCAATCTCGCTGTCGGGAGCCAACTGCACCACCTTGATGTGCTGCACGGCCTGCCCGGCCTCAACGGTCACCGTCGTACTCCGCTCCGCCGACGCATCGTTGTCGGCCACGGTGATGGTCAGCGTCCGGCCGTCGGTACGTTCCGCCGTCACCCACGAAGCCTCCGACTCCACCGTCCACTCGGTCGGCGATGTCTTCACTTCGATGGCCAGCGGTTCGTTTCCTGCGCCATGGAAGGAACACACCACCTGGCTGAGATTCACGAACTGACGCTCCTCTTTCACTTCCGTGGTACAGGCCGCAAAAGCCGCTGCAAGTACCGGCAGGACAAAAAGCAATCCTCTCTTCATACTTTCGTTCTTTTTAGAGTTAATGATTTAGAGTTGACGCCACCAATCGTCACGCCGGCCGGACACATGACTTTTTGTAGCAATACAAACTTATAAATAATATAAAATACATAATATAGCATGTTAAAAGATTTTCATCTTTTATACTCCATGTAATTTTTCACACACACGTTAAAAGTATAGGAACAGCGGTCCGGCCGGAAGCAGGAGCCACAAAATGCCGGACAACACACAACACACTGATATGCAACACATCCGGCAGTCTTACCGAAACCCACCGGGCGGGAAGACACAAAAAATCCGGGCGGCCAATGCCGCCCGGACCACTCTCCGTATAATCCGCGGTTCCGGTTCCGCTCACACGGAAACGCAAACCGGGTAAATCAAACTTTCAGAACGCGCCGTCAGAAGTAGAACGACAGGAAGATGTTGCCCGTCGCCGCAGTACGTACGTTGAAACCGTTGGTAGGCGTCGTGGAGTCGTGACGCTTCACAGTGTTCTCCTTCACACTGTTGCTGGCCGTATCGAAATACTGCGTCTTGTACTCGCTCTCGCCCTGATTGACATAGGCGATGCCGAGTCCGAGTTCTCCGCCCACGGACATCTTGGGTGCGAAGAAATACTCCACGCCCACGAAACCGAATACGCCCACGCTGATGACCGGCGACCCCTTGACATCTATCGTACGTTCGCTGACCTGAGCCTGGCTGTCGGTATTGAAGTTCCAGGTCCACGGGTCGGGATAGGTCGCGCTCATCTCGTTACCGTACTTGTAGTGGGTGGTCACGTTGTTGTAGGATGCGGTGAGCTGAGCCCCGTAGAAGCCTTGCAGACGGCCGTAACCGCGCCTCCACTCGTAGCCGACGTTAATGCCGAAGCCCTGGTTGCTCTTCTCCATGCGGTCGGTGACGGTAGCGCCTGCCGCCGTATTGCTCGTGGGGTTGCCATAATAATAGTCCGTCCCGAAATTGACGGTCAGGCCGGCACGGATAGCCTGGTTGTCGGCCGTGAAGAACTTCATGTTGAGGCCAGCTCCGAGGCTGCTGAACGTGGGAGCCGAATTGGAACCGTCACGGGTGAACATGTTGCCCAGATAGGTAAAGAACGGAGTCGTACTGATACCTATCGACATGTCGCCGGCCTGGGGAAGGATGGGGGCACCCTTCTTGTTGGTAAGAACCGGTTTCTCTTCGACCACGATAAGGGTCTGGGCCGATGCCGTAGCCGCTACACACAGAATGGCTGCAAGCGAGATAAAAAGTCTTTTCATAATTCAGATAATTTAATTGGTTTAACGAAACTAAATGGTTTCTCTTTCTTACGAGTTTTGCAAATATTAAACCAAATGCGTGCCACACCTCCCTTTTCGGGCCGCCGACAAAGGCAAAAACCCTTCCGCCTCACGGCTGGAAGGGTTCAATTTCATCATAATCAACCTATTGCCCGTCAAAGATTCTCAAGGCAGTAATCGACCATTTTCTGCCGGACATGGAAACGCCCGTTGGGTACCATCGAATGGTTGTCGTCCGGATATATCATCATGTCGAACTTCTTTCCGGCCCGCACCAGTTCATAGGCCATCTTGTAGCTGTTCTGCGGATGGACGTTGTCGTCCGCAGAACCGTGCATCAGCAGCAGCCGCCCCTTCAGCCGGTCGGCATAATAGACGGGCGAAGGGATGTCGTAACCGTCGGGATTCTCCTGCGGCAGACCGTTCACCCGCTCGGTATAGACCGAATCGTAGTAGCGCCACGAGGTTACCGGGGCAACCGAAATGGCCATACTGAATACGTCGGCCCCTTTCAGAATGCAGTTGAGCGACATGAAACCGCCATAGCTCCAGCCGTATATGCCTATCCGGGAGGCATCCACGTAAGGCAGCCCGGCCACGTACCGTGCAAGGGCTATCTGGTCTTCCGTTTCGAGCAGCCCCATCTGCCCGTAGGTAAGTTTCTTGAACCATTCGCCCCGACCGCCCGTACCGCGCGGGTCCATGCAGACCACAAGGTAGCCCTGCTGCACGAGGGCATCCTCCCAGTCCACGAACCAACGGTCGAGCACCTGCTGCGAGGCCGGCCCGCTGTACTGTGTGAAGAGTACGGGATAACTCCCGCCTGGGTCGAAATCCGCCGGTTTGACGATATAGCAGTTGAGTTCTATCCGACGCCCCTCGTGGGTAACGGGAAAGGTAAAGAACTCCCTGACCGGATACCCTACCGAGGCGATGTACTCCTTCAGTTCCGCATTATCCTCCAGCGTACGCAGCAGCCGGCCCCGGCTGTCGTGAAGCGTCACCGTATTGGGCGTCGAGGAGTTGGAGAAGTAGCTGATATAGTGCACCCCTCGCTCGGTGCGATGGCATAGGTGCCCTCACCTTTGGTGAGCCGACGTTTTCCCTTGCCGTTCGTCCCCACCACATAGAGGTTGTTGCGCAGCGGGGAGGTCTCGTTGGAGAGGAACCACACCCGCTCGTCCGTCGCACATACGAGGCTGCGCACCTCCCATTCGCCCTCGGTCAGCGGATAGAGGAAACCCCTCTCCATGCTGTACATATAAAGGTGCGAAAAACCGGTACGGGTCTCGTTCTTCACGATGAAACGGTCACCGTCGGAGAGGAAAGTCACCGTTTCCATGCCGATGTTGTCGATGTATTTGTCCGAACGCTCCTCGTATATCATCTTCCGAGTTCCCTTCAGGTCGTCCACGAAAACTTCCAGATGGTTCTGAAGCCGGTTGATACGGTAGAAACAGAGAGCGCCGGCAGGCGTCCAGCCGAAGAAGGGGAGATACTGGTCGCGCTCCGGACCGACATCCACATGCGTCGTCCGTCCGCTCGCCAGGTCGTACACATGGAGCGAAACCGCCGAATTGGCCTCGCCCGCCATCGGATATTTGTAGGTGAAGCGCCGCGGATAGCGGGGTGCCGTCACGTCGTCTTCCGGAGTATTTCCGTCCGGGCCGTAAAGGTCGAGTGAATAGTCGCGCACACCGCTCTCGTCGAACCTCAGGAAGGCGAGTTTCTCCCCGTCGGGCGACCAGCGGAGCGCATCCTCCAAGCCCCACTCCTCCTCATACACCCAGTCGGGCATACCGTTGATAATGTGGTTGGGTACACCGTCGGTCGTGACCGCCGTCTCGCGCCCCGTAGCCAGTTCCTTTACATAGATGTTGTTGCGCAGTACGAAGGCCACCCGCTCCCCGTCGGGAGAGAAGACCGCATACCGCAGGCTGTCGCTCTCGTGCAGCGGAGCGGCCTCACCCGATTCTGTATCGTACACCACATAAGAAGAGTAGGCCGAACGGCGATACAACGGTTTTCCGTCGAGACGGAACAGCACTTTGTCCTCCGCGGGACTAAGCCGGTAATCGGCGATGCGCTGCCATGCCGCACCGATATCTTCCGGCGAAGCCAGCACCCCCTCCCGGTCGCCCGACGCATAGGAAAAGACGACCACCCGGCCGCTGTCGAGCACCGTATAATGTTCTCCGTCCGCCATCGACCTCAGTCCCGCGACGGTGCGCTGCGCGAACTTGCCGGCAGCGATATCCGCATAAGTAAACTGCGGGGAGGCGCCGTATGCCGTACATGCGACGGCGGCCAACCCCAGCAACAATCCGAGTTTCCTCATGATAACCTGTTTATTAACTTAAATTCCAATAACCCGTCGGCCGACACGGCTCTCTCCGCCCGCCGTGCGGCACCGGAACGCCCCGATACAACCGCATACTCCGCAACTCCACGCACTATACGCACGCTTTCAGGCTCATGTCGAGGCTCCGTATCTGGTGAGTCAGCGCACCCACCGAGACGTAATCCACACCGCATTCGGCATACGCCCGCATCGTCTCCTCCCGGATACCCCCCGAAGACTCCGTTTCGCAGCGACCGGCGATACGACGCACCCCTTCGCGCGTCATCTCCACCGTGAAGTTGTCGAACATGATGCGGTCGGCCCCCCCTGCGGCGAACACCTCGTCGATATCCTCCAGCGAACGCACCTCCACCTCGATAGGCAACTGCCGTCCGGTATCGGCCAGGTAGCCGCGCACGGCTCCCAGCGCATTGGCGATGCCGCCGGCAAAGTCGATGTGGTTGTCCTTGAGCAGTATCATATCGAAAAGTCCCATGCGGTGATTCTCGCCACCGCCGAGCTTGACGGCCATCTTGTCGAGCACCCGCATACCGGGCGTGGTCTTGCGCGTATCGAGCACCCGGCAGTGCGTGCCCTCCAGCAGCTTCACGTATGCGGCCGTCTGAGTCGCCACGCCGCTCATGCGCTGCATGATATTGAGCACGATACGCTCCGCCTGCAGGAGCGACAGGATGCGCCCCTCCACGTAGAAAGCGATGTCACCCCGGCGCACGCACGCACCGTCCTCTATCCGCTGGTCGAAGGCCACGCTGCCGTCGAGCC
>ENA-OPEE01001679-OPEE01001679.1-human-gut-metagenome-genome-assembly--contig:-NODE-1679-length-15342-cov-3.248316_pt1 | contig 15342 bp, 10 predicted proteins | sample MGYA00241263_ERZ501506 | MGnify/ENA primary metagenome ERZ501506 (study PRJEB25962, sample SAMEA2042626) | human gut metagenome | biome: human gut; feature: human-associated habitat; material: faeces...
GCACCGCGCCGCTGCGCTTCGTCCGACAGGCGGAGGGTGCGGGAGAAATCGTAGTCGCCCCGTCCTTCGATCCGGAATGTCTGGTCGGGGGTGGGGTTAAGGATTGCTTCGGCCATTGCGGCGGAGTTTTAACAGAATGAAACAAAGGACGACTGCGGTCGCGGCTCCTGCCAGAGCGTAGGCTGCCGGACGGTTCTCCATGCCGAAGAACTGGCCCGAAACGAAGACGAACGACGCGCAGATGAAGGTCATGAACACGGCAGGCAGCAATGCGACGAAATAGTTGCGCTTCGCGGCGAAGAGCCATACGACGACGGCCCACAGCACGATCGTGGCGAGCGTCTGGTTGGTCCATGCGAAATAACGCCACACGACGGTGAAATCGACCCGCGTGATGAGGTAGCCGGCGACGAAGAGCGGCAGGGCGATGGTGAAACGCTTCCACTGCGTGCGCTGTTCGATGCGGAAGATGTCGGCGACGATCAGCCGTGCCGAACGGAAGGCCGTGTCGCCCGAAGTGATCGCGCAGGCCACGACTCCGAAAATCACGAACCCGGCCAGCACCTCGCCCAGCGTGTCGCGGGCGATCGCGTCGACCATCACGGCCGCCTGTCCGCCGTATTCGGCGATCGCGGCGTTCAGCCCTCCGACGCCGTTCCAGAACGCCATGGCGACAGCCGCCCAGATCAGGGCGATGATGCTCTCGGAGATCATGGCGCCGTAAAACACGGGCCGGGCCTGACGCTCGGAGCCAAGACAGCGGGCCATCAGCGGCGACTGCGTGGCGTGAAATCCCGAAATCGCGCCGCAGGCGATGGTCGTAAAGAGCATCGGCACGATCGGAAACCGTGCCGCATCGGCGATCTGGTTCCGGAAAGAGGTGAATTCGGGAATCGTGTATTTCCCGCTGAAAAGCAGTACCGCAAGGATTCCCAGCGCCATGAAAAGCAGCGCACAGCCGAAAACCGGATAGATGCGCCCGATAATCTTATCGACCGGCAGCAGGGTCGCCACGATATAATAAACGAGAATGACGCCCAGAACGATCAGCAGCAGCCACGAGAAATCGCCGAAGACGATTCCCGAAAGCGCCGGAGCGTCGATGCGGTTGGCGATCAGCGAAGCGGGCTGCGAGAGGAACACCGCGCCCACGAGCACCATCAGTCCGACCGAAAAGACGCGCATCAGCTGTTTGACGCCGTTGCCCAGATAGGTGCCGACCGTCTCCGGAAGGCTCGCACCGTTGCTGCGCAGGGAGATCATGCCGGCGATAAAGTCATGGGCCGCGCCCATGAAAATCCCGCCGAACGTGATCCAGAGAAACGCCACGGGACCGTAGGCCGCGCCCAGCACGGCGCCGAAAATCGGCCCCAGACCGGCGATATTGAGCAGTTGGACGAGGAAAGTCTTCCACATCGGCATCGGAATATAGTCCACGCCGTCGAACGACACGGCCGAAGGCACGGGACGCCCTGCATCGGCCCCGCAAAGACGCTCCAGATAACGTCCGTATGTAAAATACGCCGCCACCAGCAGCGCAAGGCACACCAGAAAAGTGATCATTATCGGGTTAGTTTTGCGCGAATATAGTAAGAAATGTGAGAATTTTTGAAAAATTGTTGTTTGAAAAAAATATTTTTCAGATATTTGCAGTCCCAAAGGGAACTTAATGTTCCCGGCAAGCCGAAATAGCTCAGTTGGTAGAGCGTTTCACTCGTAATGAAGAGGTCCCGGGTTCAAGTCCCGGTTTCGGCTCAAGCCACCGCTTTCGCGGTGGCTTTTTTTTCATCGGATAAGTCCCGCCCAAAGCGCCGAAATGCACCGGCAGCGAAATATCTGCATTTATTTGCAGATATTCCGATTATAATGCCTATCTTTGGCAACCCGGACAATCGAGTTCATATTGTAACTTTCTTGGCAATGCACTGTCCCGCTTATCTTTAGCAGGTCTTCTCCATCGCTGATTCAGCCTTCAAAACCGACTTTTTTTGTTCGAATACCGACTCTCTCCAGCAGCAGCGCGGCACGGAGCATATCCGGCGGCATGCGGCAACGGCGGCGAAAGCTTGGAACAAACACATTTTAATCATATAATTAATGGCGATTTCATTCAGCAAAAGAGAATTAGAGAAGAAAAAACAAGGCAAGAAGTTAGAGAAGCAACAGCGCAAAGAGGAACGCAAAGCCAACAGGGGCGGCAGCTCGCTCGACGACATGATCGCGTATGTCGATGCAAACGGCATGATTACCGACACGCCGCCCGACATGAGCAGCAAACCGAAGGTCGATGCGGAGACCATCGCGGTATCCGTCCCCAAGAAAGAGGAGCAGGAGCCGGTCGCACTGCGGGGACGCGTGGAACATTTCAACACCGACAAAGGCTACGGTTTCATCAAGGACCTCGACAGTACGGAGAAATATTTCTTCCACATCAGCAATGCACCGGCCGACATCGCCGAAGGCGCGCTGGTGACCTTCGAGACGGAACGCGGTCAGCGGGGACTCAATGCGGTCAACATAGCATACGCAAAATAAACAAGCATCATTTCACATAATCAAAAGACAGATGAACATTTACGTTTCAAAACTGAACTTCCGCACGACAGGCGAGAGTTTGCAGGCACTTTTCGCACAGTACGGAGAGGTATCTTCGGCTAACATCATCACAGACCGGGAGACCGGACGTTCGCGCGGTTTCGGCTTTGTCGAGATGCCCGACGAGGGCCAAGGTCAGAGCGCCATCGACGCCCTGAACGGCACCGATTTCGAGGGCATGACGATCATCGTAAACGTAGCCCGCCCCAAGACCGAACACGGCAACGGCGGCGGTTACGGAGGCAACCGCGGCGGCGGTGGCTACAACCGCGACGGTTACGGCAAAAGACGGTTCTAAGCCGGGAATATAATTCCACAATCCGGCCGCAGGAGTCTGTTTCGACAGGTTCCTGCGGCTTTTTCGATGCCCAAGGCCGGCGAATCCCGGAGCGTACGGCCAATCGCGGAGCGTATGACCGGCTATGGAACACATGGCCGATCGCGGGACACGACCGGCTGCAGACCGGAAAACACCGGTGATACGACAGAAAACAGACGAAGGGGCGCAGGTCTATGACTACGCCCCTCGTCCATATCCGTAACGCCAAGTCATTCGGTCCAGCCGCCGCCCAACGCCTTGTAGAGCTGCACCAGCGCCAGATGCTCGTCGCGCACGGAGTTGCTCAGGCCGATCTGGGCGTCGAAATAGCGCCGCTGGGCGTCCAGCACGTCGATGTAATTGGTGCTTCCGGCACGGTATTGCAGGTGCGCCAGTTCGACGTATTTGCTCGCCGCATCGCGCAGGTTCAGCTTCAAGGCCGCCGTTTTGCGGGCGCTGCGATAGGTGACCACGGCGTCGTCGGCCTCCTTGAAGACCGTCAGGACTTTCTGCTCGTAGGCCAGACGCGCTTCGTCGTAAGCCGCCAGCGCGGCGCGGTAGCGGGCCTGCTTGCGGCCGAAACCGAAGATCGGCGAAGCGAGCGTCCCGGCGACATACGAGAAAGGCGAACGGAAAAATCCGCTCAGGTCGTCGTTTTCGAGACCGCCCGTCAGATTGAACGTCAGGCGCGGAAACCGGTCGGCGTAGGCCATGCCCGCCGCAGCCATCGCCGCACGGAGCCGCTGCTCGGAAGAACGGACGTCGGGACGGCGCTGCAACAGCCCGGAGGGCAGTCCGACGGGCAGGCTGTCAGCGAATTCGGCATCGGTATTCATCTTGCCGCGCACCACCCGCCGGTCGGGATTTTCACCCATGAGCAACAGGATGCCGTTCTCCATGATCTTGATTTTGCGTTCGAGGTCCGGAATCAGCGCGGCCGTCGAGGCGTACTCCACCTTCGCCTGCTGATAGACCATTTCGGAGGTGAGACCGCCCTCGAACCGCAGCTGCACCTGATAGAGTCCCTCGCTGCGCGTAATGAGTGTACGCCGCACGATCGACAGCTCGTTATCCAGCGCGATGAGGTTGAAGTAGGCCGCGGCGACGGACGCCACGAGCGTCATCTGCATCGCACGCCTGTCCTCGACCGATGCGAGGTATTCGGCACCGCCTTTGCGTTTGGCCCAGCGCAGGTTGCCCCACAAATCCAGCTCCCAGCTGAGCGTGACTTTGGCCCCGAATTCGGGGTCGCGGCTCGATTTTTCACCGGCGTAGTCGTTGGTCTCGTAGTCGCCGTAAGCGGTTCCCGTGACCGACGGCAGGCGTTCGGCCCGGCTCACCCGGTACAGCTCCCGCAGGCGCTCCACGCGCGCGGCGGCCGCGAGCATGTCCCGGTTGTTGTCCAGCGTACGTTCGATGATCCGGCAGAGGGTCGAATCGCCGTAGAACCGCCACCACTGCACGTCGGCAACGGTCAGGGAGTCGGAATCCTCCCCGGCGATGCGCTCCGGCAGATCGACGTCGGGCGCCTTGCAGTGCCGCACGGCCGAGCAGGAGACCATTCCGACCGCTGCGGCCAGCAGAATGATTATCGTAAGTCGTTTCATCGTTTCAGTTTTGCTTTGATCCTGTAAATCCACACGAAGAAGAAGGGCACGAAGACAATGCCGACGGTAATGGCGACCAGCATGCCGAAGAAGACGCCCGTGCCGATGCCCTGACGGCTGGCCGAACCCGGTCCCGAAGCGAAGACCAGCGGCAGCAGGCCGAGGATGAAGGCCAGCGAGGTCATCACGATCGGGCGGAAGCGCAGATGCGCCGCGGTAAGGGCCGCAGAGACGGCGTCGCGTCCCTTCTCGATCTCCTCCTTGGCGAATTCGACGATCAGGATGGCGTTCTTGGCCACCAGCCCCACGAGCATCACCAGTCCGATCTGGAAATAGATGTTGTTCTCCAGCCCGCAGATCCAGATGCCCAGATAGGCGCCGATGCCGGCCACGGGAAGCGACAGGATGACCGCCACGGGCACCGACCAGCTTTCGTACTGCGCGGCGAGGAACAGGAAGACGAAGAGGAAGGCCAGCGCCAGCACCAGCCCGGTCTGTCCGCCCACGTGCTTCTCCTGATAGGAGAGTCCGCTCCACTCGACGCCGACCGATGTCGGGAGGTGCTTGCGGACGATGCTCTCCAGCACGTCCATCGCCTGCCCCGAACTGTAGCCGTGGGCCGCTTCGCCCGAAATGGTCGCCGAGTTGAACATGTTGAAGCGCTTGATGTTGCCCGCACCCGTCGTATAATGCGTCGTGCCGAGCGCCGTGATGGGAATCATCACCCCGCCCGCCCCGCGCACGAAGAAGAGGTTCAGGTTGTCGCGCTGGGCACGGTAGGGAGCCTCGGCCTGAATGTAAACGCGGTAGATGCGGTTGAACATGTTGAAGTCATTGACGTAGATCGACCCCGTAAAGGCCTTCATCGTGGAGAAAATGTCCGACATCGAGACGCCCAGCAACTGCGCCTTGTCGCGGTCCACGTCGAAATAGAGCTGCGGAATATCGCCCTGCATCGACGACGAAAGCCCCGTGAGTTCGGGCCGCTGCGCGGCATAGTACATCAGCGTATCGACGGCGCGCTGCAGCTCGGCGTAGGTCGTATTGCCGCGCGCTTCGAGCACCATCTCGAAACCGCCCGAATTGCCCAGACCGGGAATCACGGCCGGACGCGACAGGTAGACCCGGCTTTCGGGATAGCGCGACATCTCGGCGCGCACGCGCTGCATCACCTCGCTCAGGCCGTCCGAATCGCGGTCGCCCCACGGTTTGAGGATCACGGTCAGTTGGCTGCGCGCCTGATTGGTGCCCACGCGGGGACTCGAACCCGTCACGTTGAGCACGTACTCCACGTCGGGATCGTTCATCAGAAACTCGACGGCCCGGTCGGTCACCTCGCGCGTACGCTCGATAGTCGCCCCTTCGGGCAGCTCCAGCTCCACGGTGAAATAGCCCTGATCCTCCTGCGGCATGAAGCTCTGGGGCACCAGACGGTTCATCAGCCAGATGCCGACCAGCACGATGCCGAAGGCGGCCAGCATGCGCCGCGAGTGCTTCAGCGCCCCTCGAATCATCCGGCCGTAGAATCTGTTGCCCGTCGCCAGTCCGAGATTGATGCGGCGGAAAATCCGGTTTTTCTTCTCCCCGCTTTCGGGTTTGAGGAAAAGCGAACACATCACGGGGCTGAGCGTCAGCGCCACGACCGTCGAAATGATCACCGACACGGCGATCGTAATGGTGAACTGGCGGTAGAGCTGGCCCGTGATTCCCGCAAGGAAGCTCACCGGGACGAACACGGCGCACAACACGAGCGACATGGCGATCAGGGCGCCGCTCAGGCTGCCCATCGCCTTTTTGGTCGCCTCGTACGGCGAAAGGCGCTCTTCGTTCATGATGCGGTCCACGTTCTCGACCACCACGATGGCGTCGTCCACCACGATGCCGATGGCGAGAATCAGTCCTAGCAGCGTCAGCATGTTGAGCGAGAAGCCGAAGACGAGCATCACGCCGAAGGTACCGATCAGCGAAATGGGCACCGCCACGATCGGGATGAGCGTCGCGCGCCAGCTCTGGAGCGAAAGGAAGACCACCAGAATCACCAGCAGCAGCGCTTCGAAAAGCGTCCGGTAGACGTGGTGGATCGACTCGGAAATGTAGGTGGTCATGTCGAACGGAATCTCATAGCTGATTCCCTCCGGGAAATTCGCGCGGATCTCCTCCATGACCTTCTTGACCGAAGCGGCGACCTCCATGGCGTTGGCACCGGGAAGCATGTTGATATTCAAGACGGCGGCGTTCCCGCCGTTGATACCGCTCTCGGTGCTGTAGGAGGAGGCTTCGAGCGAAATGCGCGCCACGTCCTTCAGACGGATGATCGAACCGTCGGGATTGGCCCGCACGACGATATCCTCGAATTCGCTGACCGACGACAGACGGCCCTGCGCCGTGATCGGAATCGTCACGTCGATGCCGTTCATGGGAGCCTGCCCCAGCACACCGGCCGCCGATTCGCGGTTCTGGTCCTTGAGCGCATTCTGCAAATCCTTGACCGTCAGGCCGAGGTCGGCCAGCTTGTCGGGCATGACCCATATCTGCATGGCGTAATAGCGGCTGCCGACGTTCGAGACGCTGCCCACGCCGGGCACGCGGCGCAGCATGTCCAGCACGTTGAGCGTGGCGTAGTTGCTCAGGTAGATTTCGTCGAACTTGGGGTCGGATGACAGCAGCGTGATGGTCATCAGCTTGCTGGCCGCCTGCTTCTCGACCGAGATGCCGTTCTGCACCACCTCGGCCGGAAGACGCGCTTCGGCCTTCTTCAGACGGTTCTGAATATCCACGGCCGCCAGATCGGGATCGGTCGAGATATCGAAGGTCACCGTGGCGGAAAAACCGCCCGAATTGGAGCTTGACGACTCCATATAGATCATGCCGGGCGTGCCGTTCAGCTCCTGCTCGATGGGCGTGGCCACGGCCTGCGTCACGGTCTGCGCGTCGGCGCCCGGATAGGAGGCCGAGATGCGGACCACGGGCGGCACGATCTGAGGGTACTGATCGACGGGCAGCAGGGCGAGGCCGATGCCGCCGACGATCACGATGATGATGGACAGCACCGTCGAAAAGACAGGCCGGTCGATAAAAAAGTCCGCTTTCATAGGTTACTGCTGATTTTCGGTCTCCTCCTCGCGCCGCGTAACGACCGGTTCGACTTTCATGCCGTGCTGGAGCTTGTGGTATCCCTCCACGACGATGTCTTCGCCCGACACCAGTCCGCGCTCGACGACGATGTTCTGTCCGATTTCGGGTCCCGTTTCGATGAAACGCTTCTCGACGATGCTGTCGGGACGCACCACGAAGATGTAGGCCCCGCCCTTCTCGATCACCACGGCCTTCGACGGCACGACCACGGCGTCCTCACGCACGTCGAGCAGCAGCCGCACCTTGGTGAACTGGCCCGGCAGCAGGATATGGTCGGGATTGGACATCTCGGCGCGGACGGAGAAGGTACCCGTCTGGGGATCGACCTGCGGATCGGCGAAATCGACCAGTCCCCGGTAGGGGTATTCGGAGCCGTCGGCCAGCGTCACGGTGATATAGGGGTCCCATTTACGGGCCGTATCGCGGTGTCCGAGATTGACGTTGCGGGCTTTGCTGCGCAGGTAGTCCAGCGCCGTCATGCTGAAATCGACGCGCACCGTATCGCTCTTCACCACCGTCGCCAGCAGCGATTTGCCGTTCGGCCCCACGAGCGTTCCGATGTCGGCGTTGCGCTCGGAGATATACCCCGCGATGGGCGACTTGACATTGGTATAGCCCAGCGTCATTTCGGCCTGCGTGAGGTCGGCCTCGCCCACCACCACGTCGGCCGCGGCGCTCTCGTACGAAGCGATGGCGTTGTCCAGTTCGAGCTGGCTGGCCGCGCTCTGCTGGTAGAGCGGACGGATACGGTCGAGGTCGCGCTTGGCCTTGAGGGCCTGCGCGCGCGCCTTGTTGAGCTGCGCCTTGGCCTTATCGACACGCGCCCGGTACACGAGCGGGTCGATCACGAAAAGCGTCTGCCCTTTCTTGATATAGGTACCTTCGGCGAAAAGCATCTTTTCGAGGTAGCCCTCGACACGGGCACGGATTTCGACGAACTGCTGGGCGCGGATGCGGCCCACGTAATCGCCGTAAATATTGACGTCCTCTGTGGTGACGGGTTCCACGGCCACGACCGGAAGCGTGACCGACGCCGGCCGCGGCCGGAGCAGCAGAGCGAGCAGCAGGCCCGCGACGATCGCGGTGCAGGCTATCGCAATCCACTGCCTGCGGCTCAGCTTCACGCGGACACGGGCCGCACGCGAAGCTGCCTTCTTCACGCCGGCCAGATTCAGGTTCTGCAAATCGGGTTTCAACTTGTCAAATTTCATAGAGTGTATATAAAATGAGGGTACAGAGCAAACGTCCAATCCTTGCGCCAAGATGCACCCGTATGTTTAAAACATTTATTAGCAGCAAAATACCGTCCAAATGCGGCTCAAAGATATGCAAAATTGTGTAGAATTATTCCACACGGCTGTGGAATAATTCCCCAACGCCCGGCCCGGAGAACGGCCCAAAAAACCCTGCGCAGAGGCCCTGCCGGGCACATTCCGGGCGCACCGCAACTCCGGACGCACACCCTGCCATAGAAAAAGGACCCTCCGGGGGTCCTTTCAGATTACATTTCGGGCGGAAGCGACTGCCGCCGCGGCCCTTTTCACGGCTTACCGACGGGTTCGAACCAGACTGCCGTCATCGGCTACACGGAGGGTTTTGACGCCTCCCGAAGGCTCAAATCCCCCCCCCTCACGGTGCTCCCGATCCTCTGGGAGCCGGAGTCCGATGGGATGGGCGAAGATAAAGCGGGCGCCGCCCGTATAGGTCGGATCGACCCAGATGCGGCCGCCGAAGATCATGGCGATCTGACGGCAGATGGCCAGTCCCAGTCCGGTACCCTTCTTCTTGTTGCCGTCGAGTTTCTCGAAACGGTTGAAGACCATCTCCTGCTTGTCGAGCGGAATGCCGGGGCCGGTGTCGGTCACCGAGAAAAGCACCTCGTTCTGTTCGGGGCATATCTCCACGCCGAGGGTGATGCTGCCTTCGGAGGTGAACTTCGCCGCATTGGTCAGCAGGTTGATCAGTATCTGGGACAGGCGGTGGACGTCGGTGGTGAGCATGTACGAATCGACGGCGCATTCGAGACGCCCCTCGACCCCCGGCTGACGGGTATGGGCCGTGGTCATGAGGATATGCTGACAAATCTGCACGATCTCCTCCGCAGAGTAGTTGAACCTGATCTTGCCGCATTCGAGCGACGAAATGTCGAGAATGTCGTTCAGCAGCGTCAGCAGCATTTCGGAATTGTTGACCACGATGGCGCAGTATTCGGCGCGCTCCTCCTGCGAGAGTTCCTCGCCCTGCATGAGCGACGAGAAGCCGACGATGGCGTTCAGCGGAGTACGTATCTCGTGACTCATGTTGGCCAGAAAGGCCGACTTGAGCATATCGGACTCCTCGGCTTTCTCGCGGGCGATCACCAGCTGGCCTTCGCGCTCTTCGAGCGTGCGCTTCAGACGCCGCGTACGCAGGAACAGGAAGGCCACGAAGATCAGCAGCAGCACCAACAGTACGATTCCGACCACGAGCAGCTCGATATAGTGCGAATATTTCGAGAGTTTGGCAGCCACCGTATCCTCGATAACGCTGCCTTTCGGCAAAGCGTACTCGGCGATCTTCAGCTCCTTGAGCTTGCGCGAGTCGAAAACGTACCCGCCGTCCGAAAGATGGAAATGCGCACCCTCCATGCTGCCGGTCTTATAATACTCCTTGATCTGGGCCGCGATGACGTTGGCGCCGTTCTCGTAGTTGGGGACGAAACCGCCCACGGCCACGTCGCCGATGCCCGTCTGGGTGATCGAGAAGACCGGAAGACGGGGGTTGAGCTGCACCAGATCGTTGAGCGAACGCTGCATGAGGTATTCGCCGTCGCTGCCTACGCGCCACGTGCCGAGCATCACGGCCGACCGGGGCGGAAGCGACGCATAGGCCGCATGCGAAGCCTCGTCGCCGTCACGGCTGTCCACCAGCACCAGATTCAGGTCGGGATAATTCTCCATCTCCTCACGCACGAGCGCCTGCAGCGAGATGCCGCCGTAGGTGTTGTCCGAAATAAAGGCGATGTTCTCGACTTCGGGATAGAGCGTGCGGATCAGCTCGATGTTGCGGCGCACGTCGTATTTGTTGAGCAGGCCGCCCACGTTGTGCAGGCTGTCCACCATATTCATATAGTTGATCGACGGGGGCATCCAGACGCCGGTGCTGTCGGCCGGCGGCGGCAGCACGATGCCGTTCGAACTGACGAAACAGCTGAAGCACATCACCTCCTTGGGAATGCGTCCCAGCGAGACGAACGACGCCCACGCCTCCTGCCCCAGCAGCACGATGGCCCGCAGGCCCCCTTTGGATTCGTAACGGGTTATCAGGTTGTCGGTCTGCGAAATCCAGAGGGGCGCGTCGTTGATGCTCTTGCATTCGAGCGTCTCGACGTAAATATCGCACGGCACGCCCGACGCCACGACCTGCCGTTCGAATTCCGTGATGAAACTCGACATGCGGCGCGTGTCGGGATTGTAGGACGAAATGATCAGAATGCTCTCCCGTCCGCGGGCCTCCTCGGCCCGAAGCAGCGAGGGCAGCAGAATGCAGCAACTCAGGAGCAGCAGCGTCCAGTGTTTTATCGCTCGATTACCGGTCATAGTTTTTTCTTTTACCGCGAAAGCAGCGAAGCGATACGGCTGCGAAGCTCGTCCGCACGCAGCGGCTTGGCCAAGCATTCGTTGAATCCGGCCTGAAACATACGCTGACGATCGGTTTCGAAAGCATAGGCCGTAAGTGCGATAACGGGAATGTCGGGAGCACGCTCGCGGATAAGCCGCAGCGCGTCATAACCGTTCATGACGGGCATGTTGATATCCATCAATACCAGATCGGGGTGTACTTCGGCGAACATATCGACGGCCTGCCGGCCGTCCCATGCATGCACCAGTTCGTAATCACGACGCAGCAGCACTTCTACCAGTTTGAAATTACTCGGATTATCCTCGGCAACGAGTAACCGGGGACGGCCGTCGTCGGAATTTACGCATTCGTTACACTCCATCGCTTCATCGGTTTAACAAAACCGTCCGGCCGTGGGAAGCCCGGACAATTGCACAAAACTACCATTTTTTTTGATTAACACCATAGTATTTCCGGAAAAAATTAATATCATCGCAGTCCCGGAGCAGGAGAAGCCGGGCGTTTTTGCGTTATAAATTACCTCAAAAGTTTAGAATGACAAATATTTTTCCGATATTTGCAACGGGAAAAAAGTGACTCATAGCGAATATTTACTACATTTACTGTCGAAACTCAGGCCAGACCCTCCGCAGGCGGCCCGCATGCCCCCTGCGGCACGCACCGGAAGCGGAGAGACATAGCTGCGACACACCCACGGCAACGAACGAACCGACATGAACAAGAAACAAATACTGATCGTAGACGACAAGGAGCAGATCGCCAAAATTCTTTACGCATACCTCCAAGCGGATTACGACTGCCATTACGTGCAGAATCCGCTGCACGCCATCAAACGGCTGCTCGCCGGCCACATGCCGGACCTGATCATCTCGGACATCCGCATGCCCGAAATGCGCGGCGACGAATTTCTGGAATACCTCAAACACAACGAATTGTTCAAGCAGATCCCGGTCGTGATGCTTTCGAGCGAGGACAGCACCTCGGAACGCATCCGCCTGCTGGAAGAGGGCGCGGAGGACTACATCGTCAAACCGTTCAACCCGCAGGAGCTCAAAATACGCATTAAAAAGATTCTCGATTGAAATACCCCGTCATCTACATCAAAGGCAAAGGCAGCCACACGGCCCGCTTCTCGGAAATGGTCGAAGGCAGGATGTACGTCGTGGGGGACATCGGCTCGGCGATGCGCACGCTGACGTCGCTCAGGACGGATCATGCGTTCATCCTCTACGAACAGCGCGACCCGGCCGCCGACCTCTCCGACATCCGGCTCCTCAATTCGTGGCCGGGCGGGGGCATCGTGCTCATCACCTCGCGGGAACTGACCGAAAGGGAACGCCGCGAATACCTGCGCGCAGGGGTGAACAGCGCCATTGCGGGAGACATGCCGCGGAAGGATTTCCTGCGCATGCTACAATTCATGGGCGACTACGCCTTCACGCACAAGCCCGTCGCGCAGAACAGCCCCGAAGTGCAGATTTTCCGCATGCCGCTCTGGAAACGGGCGTTCGACATCGCGGCATCGCTCTCGGCGATCCTCCTGCTCTCGCCGCTGCTGATCGTCGTGGCGGCAGCCATCAAACTCGACAGCCCCGGACCGGTGGTCTACAAATCGAAGCGCGTCGGCAGCAACTACCGGATTTTCGACTTCCTGAAATTCCGCTCGATGCGCACCGACGCCGACCGGCGGCTCAAAGAGCTGGGCGAACTGAACCAGTACGCCGCCCAGCCGCAGGTGGCTGATTCGGGGAAAATGGTCCTCGGCGAAGAAGAGATGCGCAGACTGCTGGAAGACACCCAAAACGGGATGCTGTATGCGGACGACTTCGTGATCGCCGAAGAGACCCACCACCACAAGGTCGAGACCGAACAGGAAAACGCCTTCGTGAAGATCGAGAACGATCCCCGCATCACCCGTCTGGGCCGCTTCCTGCGCAAATACAGCATCGACGAGCTGCCGCAGCTCTTCAACATCCTGCGGGGCGACATGTCGGTGGTGGGCAACCGCCCGCTGCCGCTCTACGAAGCCGAACGCCTCACGAGCGACGAATATATCGAACGTTTCATGTGCCCCTCAGGCCTCACGGGCCTGTGGCAGGTCGAGAAACGCGGACAGGCGGGCAAACTCTCGCCCGAACAGCGCAAGCAGCTCGACATCGAGTACGCCCGCAAAATGTCGCCGTGGTTCGACCTGAAGATAATTCTGCGCACATTCACGGCGTTCATACAGAAAGAAAACGTATAAAAACAGCAACTATGAAAAGAGCGGTCTTCACACTATGGCTGCTGCTGACGGCCGTCGCCGCGACGGCACAAGGCAACTCCCCCGACTTCGAATTCGGATACAGCGACCTGCAGCGGCTTTCGCCCGACGACTACATCAGCCTGCAGCTGCCGCCGCTGCACCAGCTGCTCGAAAACGCGCGCAACACGCCGCAGGTGGAGTATTACAACAAAGCCGTCGAGATACAGGAGCGCGAACTGAAGAACGTGCGCCGCAACTGGCAGCACTACTTCAAGCTCAACGCCAACTACAATTACGGTTCGTCGGACATCTACAACCAGAACTATCAGGACAACAGCAACCAGATCTGGACCACGACCACCACGGGCCGCGAGCAGAGCTGGTGGAACGTCGGAGCGTCGTTCTCGCTGCCGATCGACGAGATATTCAACCGCCGCAACAAGATCAAACAGCAGAAAAGGCGCATCGAACAGGTCGAGCTGGACACGGAGCGCTGGCTCGAAGAGCAGCGCATCAAGGTCATCCAGCAATACACGCTGGCCGTCCAGCAGCTTTCGGTCCTGCGGAGCGCCGTCGAAGCCATGGTCACGGCGCAGGCGCAGTACCGCCTGAGCGAAGCCGATTTCATCAACGGCAAACTCGACGCCCAGACGCTGAGCCGCCAGAAAAACATCGAAAACGTGGCCATCCGCGAGTATGAGGAGGTCCGCCGGAGCCTGAACAACGCCCTGCTGACGCTCGAAGTGCTCACCCGGACCCCGATCATCAGCCAACCGGCCCCCGCAACCGACGCCCAAGCCCCTAAAACCGAATAGTCCATGAATTACATCGCTTATACCGCCCGGTTTCTCTACCGCATCAAGTGGTGGCTGATCCTCGCTCCGATAATCGTGGCGCTGGCCGTCTTCTTCAAAATGGGCGCCCAGCCCCGCAACTACAAGTCCATGACGACCGTCTATACGGGCATCGTTTCGGGCTACGACATCACCACCACCGAAGGCACGCGTCAGGACTGGAACATCATCAACAACGCGATGGACAACCTGATCAACATCATCCTGTCGCAGACCACGCTCAAGAACGTCTCGATGCGCCTTTACGCGCAGGGACTCACGCACCTCGATCCGGACAACGACAACCAGTACCTGACGGCCCGCACCTCCCGGTACCTGCTGAACCGGACCCCCAAGGAGGTCATGGACCTCGTGGACCGCACCTCCGAGGAGAAGACGCTCGAAAACCTGCGCAGATTCGAAGAGGCCGACCACGACAACCACGTATACGGCATGTTCCACTGGAACCCGCCCTACTACAGCTATCAGGCGCTGAGCCAGATCAAGGTCAAGCGCATCACCAGCAGCGACATGCTCGAAATCAGCTACGAGAACGACGACCCGTACATCGTCTACAACACGCTGGTGATCCTCAACGACGAATTCGTCAGGCAGTACCGCGACCTGCGCTTCGGCGAGACGAACAACGTGATCGCCTACTTCGAGTCCGAGCTGGCCCGCGTAGGCAAGAACCTGCGCGAGCTGGAGGATTCGCTGCGCGACTACAACGTCGAGCACAAGGTGATCAACTACGACGAGCAGACCAAGCATATCGCCGCCCTTTCGCGCGACTACGAACTGCGTTACGAGGAGATCCTGCTCAACTTCGAGAGCGCCGAGAAACTGCGCAAGTCGATCGAAGAGCAGCTCGAAGGGTTGCAGACCTTCCACAACAACGCGCAGTTCATCGAGAAGCTCCATACGATCGGCAGTCTCTACTCGCGCCTTTCGGCGGCCGAGGCCTTCCAGCCTACGCCCACCGAGAGC
>ENA-OPEE01001682-OPEE01001682.1-human-gut-metagenome-genome-assembly--contig:-NODE-1682-length-15327-cov-6.696241_pt1 | contig 15327 bp, 10 predicted proteins | sample MGYA00241263_ERZ501506 | MGnify/ENA primary metagenome ERZ501506 (study PRJEB25962, sample SAMEA2042626) | human gut metagenome | biome: human gut; feature: human-associated habitat; material: faeces...
AAGATACAATAATATGGAAATTCGTCCATAAAGCCTGTATTATTTATCGTATTTATGGTGTTTTTTATGTTGCAGAATACAAAAAGCCTCAATAAACAATTACCACATTTACAACAATAAACCAATGTGCCAATATACCAATAGCTATGCGAAACATTACACAGCCTATTGATACATCAGCACATAAACAATAGTACGCCACTTTATCAAATCAATTTAAGGCATGGGCGACAATCCCTCCCACATTACATTCCATTTTCCATTTTTCGGGAAACCAGGATTTTCTATTTCACAACCATCCCAACCAGCGCACATTAATGCAATGGCAGTTAATAAACCACCATTACCAGGTAAATAAACACGTAAACGGGGATCTTGATAATTATGTCCATTCGGCAAATATGTATTGGTACGTTTATTCATAAGCAATGCCTCCACCGCTTTTTCCGGCTCACCCAATCGAGTAGCATTCATTGCTGTCATAGGATAATCCCAGCCCCAAGTCTTTCCCCAATTCCAATTATCCCATATCCATTGAAGTGTATTCTTCATGTAATCTTCACGGATTAATTTATTCATAGGCAAGATACCTACGGCACCCAACACTGCCATGTGGTCACTGGTAAAACGAATATCCTTATAAGTGTCTATTGCATTTTCCGCAGCCAGATACAACCCATCCTCATTATAAGCCAGCGGAGAAAGTTTGTCTATTAACTCATCCCATTCCAAGTTACGTTTTTCACCTGCACGCTCACGCCATATCTGCGCTATCTGCATGGCAAAATACCAATAAGAAAGTTCAAAAGGAGGATTTATAGTAGTACTCGCATTCAATGTTTCTTGAGCTGGAATCGCTCCCTTTAAAATAAACCGCACTCCCAATTCATCATATGTGGCAAAAGCATACATAAACTTAGCTGTTTCTTGAACCAGATAGTTATATTTCTCTATCACTTTCTTATCAGGGTTAGAGCGATAAAGAAGTTCTGCCAGATAAATAAAATGCGGTTGTTGCCAAATCAAAAAACTGCCTACACTGGAAGGTGCCTCCACACCACTAGGATCAGTCATTTTCATCCATCGGATTCCATCAAAGCCTTGCCGACGAGCCACTTCCCTTGCTATAGGCTCTACCGTTTTATACCATTCTAAAGTATGGCTGAGTAATTCAGAATGTCCCCAAAGCGGTTGCCATGCCTGATGCCACCAAATCATTTCAAGATGATATTTCCCAAACCACGAATTGTAAGTTAGCCCTGTTTCCTGCGGAGGGGTACTGCCCGCGCATTGAATAGCAAGCAAATATTGACTAAGCACTACCCGACGTTCCAATTCTTTAGCACGCGGATCCGTGCAATGAGAGAAATCTACCGCAGCACCTTCTTCCCAAAAGTTCACCCAATGATTCTTAGCCAAACTTTCAACTTCAAAAAAATCAGGGAGTACAGCAAGCTGATCTGGCTCATTAGCGGTAAAAGCACATGAAAACGAAAAAGCATCTTCTTGTGGAAGCAGTACGAAATAATTTTTCTCTTTTTCTTTCAATAATGCCTTGCCTTCCCATTTTAATTCTACATAATATACCGTGGAATCCAACGTACGCTTTAACACAGCGCTTTGTGTGTCCTGTTTAAGAACCTCGGTAGAGTGTTTATCATTGGCATCCCAATCACATGCATTATCAGTATGAATACCTGTAGGATAAGGAAAATGAAATTTTATCCCTGTATGCAAGTGACTGTCTATATGGGCTGAAATCATATCTTGTGCCGGATGGCAAACCGTCCGTACATTAAATTCATTCCCTTTCCAAGTAAACCGACTGAGTATCTCACCTTCCCATAAATTCAAAGTCTGACTGATTCTGGTAATATCGGAAATAGCAGCCTCATCCCCCCATTCAAATCCGATCACTCCTAAATGTAACCGATGTGGGTTGGCACGAAACCAATCAGATGCATTCTTTTGTCTTTTATCTTCTTGAGATTGAACTGCATACAATTCCTTATGTCCTCGTCCAAAATCATATTCACTCAATGTTTCTTCGTGTCTATAACCGTCCATATTAGCAAAACTATGCCATCCCCATTGACTTTGCGTACCTAGAGGGACACCTTTTTTATAAGCGTCAGGAAAAGTTTGCAATCCTGTAATATCTACTGTAAATGCAAATTCGCCATTCCCTACTGAAAGCGAAGCCAACGAATCGAAAGCTGAAAATTGAGGATTATTCCGATTCACTAACGCCTTACGGTCTATTGAAATCTGCTGTACGGGATGAGTACAGGCACTGAACATCACTAATAAAGAGCAAAATAACAATATTTTCATTACCTAAATTTTTATACACTGTAAATAGATATTCTTTTTTACGACTTCCTTATATCCTATGGCATAGGATGTAATCCCTCCCAACGCACATTCCATTTACCATCTTTGGGAAATCCCGGATTACTGACCGAGCAACCGTCCCACCCGGCACACATCATAGAAACAGCTAATAACAGCCCTCCATTACCAGGCAAATAAGAACGAAGACGAGTCGAACGATAATTATTACCACTAGGTAAAAGCAAGTCCTCCCGGTTGTCCATAGTTATGGCACGCAAAGCAATCTCAGGCTGCAACAGGCGAGTAGCATTCATTGCCAATGTGGGATAATTCCAACTCCAAGATCCTCCGGACCAATTCCAATTTTGAGCTGCACGCACCAAAGTCTTTTGCATTTTTTCTTGATCAATGAGCCGCGACTCAGGCAACATGCCGTAAGCCAGCAAATTTTCAGAAGAAGTTCCTGTAACATAAAAAGGATCATGCTTACGTTTGCTTTTCTCGCCTTCCGATAGAGAAACAGAACCGTCTGCTTCTTTAGGACGCTGGCCATTAATGTATCCACCGGCCGGCATTTCCGGTAATTTTTCAGCAGGAATACCATTCACGAAATCAGGTATTCCTCTACCCTTTTCCGCCGGTAAGTAAATGCCATCAGGACTAGTAGCAAGAGGAGCTAATTTAGCAAGAATTTCATCCCACTCCGCATGACGTTGCAGCCCAAGTCTCTCCCGCCATTTCTGAGCTATGGACAAGCCAAAATGCCAATAAGCCATTTCAAAAGCAGGATTAAGGGTCGTCTCTTCATTATAGGATTCATTAGCCGCACAAGCTCCCTGAATAATGTAACGATCATTATCAGAATCATAATTAACAAACGAAGCCATAAAAGCAGCCGTCTGCTCTACCATATCAGCATACTCACGAAGAAATTCTTGAGAAGGACGTGCACGATAGATAAGTTCTGACATATAAATGACATGGGGTTGTTGCCAGATAATAAAAGAGCCGACATCCGATGGTGCCTCTTTAGAAGATGGATCAGTCATTTTCATCCAACGTATGCCATTAAATCCCTGTCTGGCTGCAATATCACATGCCATCGGTACGGCAGTCTTATACCATTTCAATTGTTTCTCCAAAAGATCTGCTTTATTCCAAAGCGCATAATGAAAACTGTGCCACATTACCATTTCTAAATGAAATTTACCATACCATGTATTATAAGTCAGGCCGGTTTCAGCAGGAGGGTAATTTTGCGCTTCCTGCGAACGGAGCAAATATTGAGACAGCACAACCCGACGCTCCAAAAGCGAAGCACGGGGATCCGTACAGGAAGAAAAATCAATAACACCGGATGTCTGCCAATAATCCCTCCAACAACGGTTGGCCGAAAGCAGATTAGCCTTGTAATCAGGCTGAGGCACTACAGGTTGGTGCTTATAGAACCCAACATTGAAATTCCACTGCTTATCGGAAGGTGTCAATTTTAACCTGTTCTTCCCTGTTTGAGAAAGAACAGCTTTACCACTCCAACTGATTTCCACATAATAGACAGTAGAATCTACAGTACGACGAATAAGAGCCCGTTGAGGTTCGGAAAGAATAATGTCGGTAGAGTGGCAGTCATCGGCTGTCCAGCAAGTAGCATCGTCAGCTGCCTCACCTGTAGGATAAGGGAAACGGATGCCAACTGCCAGCTTTGCCGATGAAGACACAGAAGCAGAGACAATGTCACTATCGCCATTACAAGAAGTAGTTACCGTAACCGGAAGTTTTCTCCATAGGAAATGGGAATGAAGTTCTCCTTTCCACATGTCGAGAGTCTGGTCTATTTTAGTAATATCGCTCACCAACAAGCTGTCAAATCCTATATTTCCCAAATGCAGGCGGTGCGGATTGGCACGAAACCACTCTGCCGCTTTGGCATTACGTTCAGGACCTTCCGGAAATTGTACGGCATAAATCCCATGAGGATGACCGGGAAGCGGATGATCCTGTAGAGTTTCAACTATCTTATAGTCCTCCTTGTTAGGAAAACTGTGCCATCCCCATTCGCTATAGGTACCTAAAGACAAGCCTTCTTTATAATATTCGGGAAAAGTCTGCAATCCCGTAGCATCGGCAGTAAAAGCGAACCGCCCATTTCCGACTGTCAAAGAATGAAGAGAATCAATTTTTGTAACATGAGGGTTATTACGCATCACCAATGCATGACGGTCAATAGCAGTATCGGCACAAGCTGTAACCAGCAGCATTGCTGCCAATACAACAATAAAAAATGTTTTATTTCTCATCATAGACACTATTTAGTAAGATACTGAATAAATGTAGACATACCATTCATATATTCCTTGATGGAAATGACTTCAGAAGGAAGAGGAGCATTAGAGAAGCCCGGATTCTCTTTCGAAACACTAGGCAAACGACCGGGTAAATAATCTTTTTTCTTCAAAATAGTGAGCAGACTATCTACTTTTTGTGTATCCGCTTGCTGCATTTTACCACGCATTAAATGACTTAGTAAAGTTCCAGAAATATCCGTTTGACCTATAAACGGAGAATCTTTTGTCACTTCCCCTTTGGAGAGAGAGAGCAAATGCTGATACTCATCTTTTAAAGATTGCAAATCAATAGCCCGCGTAGAGCTATAATGAGTTATGAGTCCATGATAATCATAATCCACCCAATAATGATCTGGATCATTATGAAGGTAAAGAGGTCTGTTAGTGCCTACTTCTACAAAAGTAGGACACAATATCTGTCCCGGTTTTACAGACTTACCCAATTGTTTCATTTGCGCGTCGTTATATCGGATAGATTCTAGAAATTCAAATGCATCCGGAATACGGGCTAAATATTTAGTATCCCCAGTCCAACGATAAAAACGCATCAAGTTGCGACACATCTCGGCAGTAGCTGTAGCCGCATAACCTGCCGGTTCAAAATCACGGGCATGACCTGGAGAGTAATTGAGATCCAACTTATGCTGCATAGCCCAACCTGCCTGAGGCTTTCCTCCCTGCAATGCCAAGACACAAGTCATAGCCCGCTGAAGAGGCTCCAATGCCCGAGTTTCACCTAATAAAGTGTAACAAGCCAATAAAAAATTAATATTGTTAGTATGAACTCCATCATTAATGGTAATAAACGAAGTATAGTCTTCCTTATCACCTTTCACATATTCATAATGGAGAGGATAGCGCTGCGGCCACCCACCAATAGGATACTGACTCTCCAAAACAAAATCAAGACACCTTTCTACCGGATATTTATACTTCGGATCCAGAGTCAGTAAATACATACGCAAAAGGAACATTCCACTATCGTAGGTAGCCGCATCATCATAAGTACAATTTCCATAATAATGAGCATGTTCCTGAGCACAATGAATATATCCTTTCTGTACTTTGGAATACCATTGCTTAAGCGAAGTTTCTCCGGAAAAGTCCAACATATAAGGCCATCCCCCACTTGAATGCTGTCCCCAGATAAGAGCATCTGCCGCTGCTTGTGCCGCTTTCAGGTAATAAGATTCTCCAGTCAATTGATAAGCATTCAAAAATACATTTCCCATAGCAGGTGTACCAGCTTCTATCCATATCATACTTGGTTTAGCTTCCAGTTCCCCCCAACAACGGGAGAAATCAGGACTGTAATTCCATAAATAGCCACCACGGTTGCTGACCTTCTCTACCATGAAACGTGTAGCTTTCATCATAGCCACTTTTATATCAGAGGCCGGAATGTTTTTCTGTGCTCCAGCAGACAACAAAGTAATGAAAAGCATTACCGCCATACATATCATTTTCATACTGTTTTTTTTATAAGATAGGAAGAGAAAAGAAACAAAAAATCATCACTATTCTTCCCCCTTCCTATATAGAAATGTTTATAATTTATTGATTAATAAGCAGGATGTTGTTGACCGGTTAACCCAGGATTAACATCAATAATGGCTGTGGTGCTCAAAGTATAAAGTTCAGCCTGATTCTTGATAAACCCACGATATAACTCGGTAATCCAGGCGGGCAACGTGTTATTGTTTTCTTTATAACCCAATATCTTGGATTGTCCGGCTATACCGGAATTAGTTTCTCCTGCAATATTGGGAGTAATAAACATATTTACCCAATTCCAAGTGCCTCCATACCGGGCAACCAGTTCACTCATTTCCGTTTCTGTGGGCTGATGATCGAAATCTATATAAGTAAGACCTACCAAAGGATCCTTCCAAGATGTAGAAGTTGCTTCTTTATATGCCCGATAAGTCTTCACCTCATTATAAGGAACCTCACGCATAGCCAGTTTCTCGGTATTTGCTTTTGTTTCAGCCAAAGTTTCAGCCAACAAGTTCCACCGGATAAGATCAGTACGCCGCCATCCTTCTGTAGCTAATTCAAAGGCACGTTCCTTCACAATCGCTTTAAAAAAAGTATCATAAGTAGAGGGTGTGGTACCTATACGAGAGGCATCTCCTGCAAAAGCACGCAGACGAACTTGTTCATAAGCTGCCTTAGCTGCTTCCGTGGGCCCATTGTTCAAGTAATTTTCAGCTTCTGCGTACATTAACAATACATCCGAATAACGAAGTATAGGCCAATTGACATCCGTTTTCAAAGTGGCCGTACGGGGACCGGCTTTCCAATTGCAGCGCCATTTTCCCAAATTCAAAGCGCCATAAGGCACAGCAATATCGTTACCAGCCGCATCAATACTGTAATTGCCCACTGTAACATCCCGACGGGTATCATCATCGGCAAAAGAAAGATAAAAGGTAGGATGAATCAGTTGCAAAGGCAATGTTTTACCATAAAGGGCATTGGAAGCATGAATGCAAAGTCCATTTGTATATCCCACACGACCATTGGTTGTATTGCCAAACTCAGCATATTCAAACATTACCTCTTCAGGGTTATAAACGCCACCCTCGTTCAAGGCTCTAAACACATCCTCATATTTAGAAAGCAAGCTGTTTTCACCTTTACTAATCACTGCTTTACAAGCTTCATCAGCAATGGTATATAATTTTCTTACACGCGATTCATCCAAAGGACGGCGCATCTGAAGAGTAGATTTATCATAAGTATTCAGATCCCAATGCAAAGCATAACCTGCTGCATAAAGAGCTGTACGGGCCAATAATCCATAAGCAGCATTCTTGGAAATCCGCTCAGGAGTAGAGAAAAATCCTTCACTATACCAAGGAAGTACTTCGACAGCTTCTTGCAAATCGGCAATAATGCCATCATAAATCTCATCCCGATCAACACGGGAAGAAGAAAAAGTCGTCATATCCAATACAGGAACAGTAGAATAAGGTACATCCCCAAAATAACGAATCAAATTCAGAAAGCAAGTAGCCCGAACAGCCAGACATTCAGCTATATAAATGTGACACTTTCTCTCGTCCTCTCCCGAAAGGCTCATTGCACGTAATCCTTTCAAGCATGAATTACAACGCTCAATGCTGGAATAAGAGGTAGTATAAATGCCTGTGGGACAACTTTGATCATTGAGCACATAATTGGCCGCATAATTATTAGCATTCGAATTACTCTCAGTAGACCACATTTCATCTGTTCCATTCTGAGCCTTATACCAAGCATCCTGCATCCAGACACCTGTGTAACAAGCAAGAACAGCCATCTCAGCTTTATCAATGGAAGAGAAAACACTTTCACTGTCTGTCTTCGATTTAGAAGGAAGATCCAGAAAGTCAGAACAAGAACTGAAATTGATCGCCAAAAAGGCAACAGCTATATAATATACTATTTTCTTCATAATACAACTCTCCTATTATTATAATGAAAGATTAATGCCAAATACAAATCCTTTGGAACGTGGATAAGAAGAATCATCAATACCCGGAGTTAAAATAGAACTTTCCTTAGAAACTTCGGGATCATAACCTGAATAATTCGTAATAGTGAATGGATTATTCAATGTACAATATAGACGCAAATTACTGATAAAAGCTTTACTTAACCACTTTTTCGGGAAAGTATAACCTAAAGTAATAGTGCTTATGCGAAGATAAGAACCATCTTCCACAAAACGATCAAGCGGAGTAGTAATAGCTGCGCGGTTGTCATTATGAATACTCCACAGAATGTTCGGATCATGCTGATTAGGATTAAGCTCAGCTATACGGTTGAGGTCCGTAGCTTCTTTTCCAGTACGGGGATCCAGCAGAGTGAAACGATTGGCAGCATCCGCAAGCATATTTTGGTACGGTTGGTATGGACCGACAAAACGCTGGGTAGACATATTAAAAATATCATTACCATAAGAGAATACCATAAATACAGAAAGATCAAAGCCCTTATAAGAAAAAGTATTTTTAAAACCTCCGGTAAAATCCGGATTAGCATTCCCGATGACTGTCATATCATCAGAATTATAAACAGGTGTCCCCTTGTCATCCGTCTGCCCCGTAGTATTTACATACTTGATATCACCCGGTTTATATTGAGTTTTTACAGATCCTTTCTGATAAATAACACCATCTTTCAAAACATATTTATCACCATTCTGCACAAAATCGTCGGTAGTATAAACTCCATTGGTCTTATACCCATACATCTCACCTAAAGAATGACCTACGATGGCACGGTATAGAACAGAAGAATTGGTACCACCACTGACGCTAGTCTGATAATATTCATTCTCACCGTCTATTCTCAAGACCTTGGAACGATTGAAGGAGATATTGAAATCGGTAGTCCAAGTAAAATGTTTGTTGCGGATGTTCGTACTGCTTATAGCTATCTCAAGACCGCGATTACGGATAGAACCGATATTCTGATATTGGTGCGTATAACCGGTTGATGTCGGGATAGCCACTTTCATAAGCAAATCATCGCTCTTATTGTTATACCAGTCCAATGTCAGGTTAACTCTGTTTCCCCACAAACCCAAGTCCAGTCCGATATTCGTAGAAACGGTTTTCTCCCATTTTAAGTTATTATTACCTACTGTGCTGCCAGGTGCCAAAGCCGCCGTTTCCTGATTGCCCACAGGATATACCGTAGCATTATAGGCAGTAGCATACATATAATTATCAATATTACAATTACCGGTAGTTCCATAACCTACTCTCAATTTGAAATTATTGACAACATTTCCGATAGCATTATCTTTCCAGAATCCTTCTTCAGAAACGCGCCAAGCTGCCGCTGCTGAAGGAAAATAGCCCCAACGATTACCCTCGGCAAATTTAGAAGAACCGTCTGCACGTAAGGTTGCTGTAAAAAGATAGCGGTCATTAAAAGTATAATTGAGACGACCGAAAAAAGACAACAAAGCATTTTCTTCTAAAGAAGACTTCCATGTATCGGGAGTGGCCATACTAATATCATTAAGACCGAAATTAGTATCGGGAAATGCCTTATAGGCAGTTTCTGTACCAGATGTATTTGTATAATATAATTCGTGTCCTAACAAAACGCCCAAATCATGCTTCTCAAACGTATGTTTCCAATTCAATGTATTAGTCCATTGATAAGCATATCGTTCCTTATTATCAATACTGCCATAAGGTCCGCCTTTGAGTTGAGCATTGGCCGTACGACCATCATCGAAATTAGTTGTTTTGATTTGGGCCCAATTATAACTACCAGCTGTACGGAATGTAAAATCCTTCAAGAAATCAATGTCCACACCGGCATTAACACTAAAAATACGACTAAGTTTTCTATTTATTATAGCATCGTTGGTTATCAATGGGTTATACACATCATATTCGTTACTGAAAGTACGGAATTCGGTATTTAACTCTTCATTAATAAGCTGATCATCAGTAAACAGGATTCCGCCAGTTTCAGGACGCAAAATAGCTTGTTTTAATCCGGAATAAGAACCTCCACCTAATGTTTTGGCGTAATTAAAAGAAGAATTCATATCAAAACGTACATTTTTCCATAGCTGGGAATTTACTTTAGTACGAATCGTATTACGGTAATATCCGTGATTTTTTACGATACCGTCTTGCGACATATTATTGTAGCTTACCAATACTTGAGTTTTTTCCGTTCCGGTAGAAAGAGATAGATTATGGCTTTGAGTAAGAGCACTTCCACCAAAAATCTTATCTTGCCAGTCTATTCCGGAACGTCCGCCATAAGTTTGCTCTATATCAGACCATGCTCCCGTATAAAATCCATCATCCGTATAATCCCCTCCAAACATACGTGCATACTGGTTCATTTCTCCGGCAAGAGTCCACCATTCATACTGATATTTGGCATACTGTTCAAGATTGAGCAAATCCAGTTTCTTGCCCAACCAATCCACAGATACATAGCCATTGTAATTCACAGTTGTCTTGCCACTACTTCCACTTTTGGTCGTAATAAGAACCACACCATTTGATCCACGCGCTCCATAAATAGCTGTTGTCGAAGCATCTTTTAAAATATCAATAGTCTTAATGTCATTTACATCAATATTCTTCAAACCATCTTCCGACTGGAAGCCATCAATAATATAGATAGGTGTAGTAGACTGAGTAATGGAAGTACCTCCACGAACGGTAATATTCACTTCAGCCCCAGGAGCTCCGTTCTGTGAAACAATATTCACTCCGGCAGCTTTTCCTGCTAGCGCTTGAGCCGCATTAGTAACAGGAACTTCCGCTAAATCTGTACCGGTAACTGAAACAGAAGAACCGGTCAAATCACGTTTTTTCACTACTCCATATCCTATAACAACCACTTCTTCAAGGGTTTTAGCATCCTCTTTCATCACAATTTTGAAAGAAGATTTTCCATTTACACTTATTGTTTCAGTTACATACCCCACATAACTGACAATCAAAGAAGCATTACTTGAGACATCATTCAATATAAAATTTCCATCAAAATCCGTAATAGTTCCATTAGTAGAACCTTTGACCATCACCGTAGCACCTATTACAGGCTCTCCTTTATCATCAACCACCACGCCCTTTACGCTACGACCTACCTGTTGTACGATGGCTACCTCTTTCGTTGCGGAAGAAATGGCAGACTTTTCAGAAAGAATAATATTCTTATCCAAGACTTTATAGGTCGTATTTGTTCCGGAGAAAAGCTTCTTTAAGACTGAAAAAACATTCTCATTCTTGACATTCAAGGTTACTTTACGTTTCAAATCGACCTGCTTATTATTATAGAAAAAGGTGAAATTCGTCTGTTTTTCAATTTCGGTCAGGACTTCAGAGACCGTCCGAGTCTGAGAACTGATGTTCAACATGGTTCTCTGTGCATAATTATTGCTAGCATATAACAAGCTGGCAAAACTGAAAAGAACAAAAATAGTTATTTTCAGCGACAAAGGCAGTTTACATACTGGTTTCTTCATTTTCGTAAATAGATTTAATTTTAACTTCATAATTTGATTACAGATAAAAAGTAGTGTGTTTTTTCTGTAGATTGTTTTACGTAGGATGTTTCAACATAGCTTGTTATTTTTAAAAGATTAATAAACTTCTATTTTCTGTTTTTCTTGATGAATATTATTACTTTCTGCATACTTAAATTTTATATTTGAAGATACGCTGATATATTCCAGAATTCGTCCCAAGCGTTGTTTCTCAAGTACACCGGTAAAAGAGGCTTCAAAACATTTGGGATTCTTTACTACGAAATCCACATCAAAACGTTTAGATAGCATTTTAAGAACTTCCTTAAATGGAGTATCACGAAAAATAAGTTTTCCGTCTTTCCAAGAAGTGATAACCTCTACATCTGCCTGATCAATTTTTATTTGTTGCTGTGCAGCAGTATAAACAATTTCCTGTCCCGGCTGAATTTCCTGTTCCGTCCAATTACTTTTCTTATTTTCATACGCCATGGCAATGCTTCCTTCCACCAAAGTTGCAGTTATTGTTTTATCATCAGCATAGGCTTCCACATTAAATTGGGTACCATAAACTTTTACAACAGCTTTCTGCGGCGTTCGGACCATAAAAGGCTGACGGGAATTCTTTGTTACCTCAAAGTAGGCTTCGCCATTCAATTGGACATTACGACTTTTTTCGTCAAAGTGAGAAGGGTAAACAATAGTTGAATTGGAATTAAGAATTACATGAGTTCCATCCGGCAAAATAGTAGAAGTTATCATTCCCGGATTAGTACGAATCTCTATAAAATTCACTTTATTCTGCTCATTACCATTCATCCATAAATACAAAGTAGACAGTAGCAAAGGTATGGCAAGAATAGCAGCGGCACGCTGTGCCCATCGCCCCCATTGTAGCTGTCGTTCCCTTCTTATCCTGCCTCTGACTTCCTTCAAAGCAGCCCGTGCATCAGTCCGTTTTAAGGTATCCATTGTTTTTGTGGCAAAAGAAAGATAATAAATCTGCTTGGCCAGCTTTTTATTTGCTTCGGAAGAGATAATCCATTTTTCAATCTCTTCTTTCTCACTTAGAGTCACTTCTCCTTCAAAATAACGGAGTAAAAGCGCTTCATCTATTTGGGTATCTGAATTTATCATAATGTCCTTTTATAATAAGTCTAACCAAGATCCAAAGTTCCTAAACCAAAAACTGTTTTTTTTGAATTATTTTTCGATTAAGCGCTTTCATATTTAAATTTATGTATTTTTGCAGTAACATTTTCTTCTATAATCTATGGAAACCACAAATGATAATTTGATAGACAAGCAACTGTATATATCCATGCAACAGGGCAATAAGAAAGCGTTTGATACTTTATTCATCAAATATTATGCTATGCTTTGTGCTTTTGCCCGCAGTTTTGTTTCATTAGAAGATGCAGAAGAAGTGGTTCAAGATACCATGTTACAGATATGGGAGAATAGAAAAACAAATCATATAGATTCTTCTGTTCATCATTATTTGTTCAAAGCAGTAAAAAACAAATGTTATACCTTAATGACCAGAAATTCTCTTCGATTCCAAATAGAAAATATACTCACTCCAGACATACAGGAACTATTCGAAGATCCTGATTTTTATATTATAGATGAATTAACACAAAAAATAGAAAAAGCAATTCTTAATCTTCCAGAATCCTATCGGATAGCTTTTGAAATGCACCGTTTCCAAAATAAGACCTATCAGGAAATTGCAGAAGAATTAAACATATCTTCCAAAACAGTAGATTACAGAATTCAACAGGCACTAAAACAATTACGGAAAGAATTAAAAGACTACTTACCCTTACTTCTATTCTTTTTTGCCCCTTAATAGGAACCCGTACATCCTATTATATCCTTGTACCCTATCACTTCATAACTGATATGATGATAAGAAGTATTTCTGCCGGGAATATATGCCTCTCCAAAAGTTGTGTCAATGTTCCCAACGCTTCACCCCGAAACAGGATGGTAAGTTCTTATCTTTCTGATTATGTTCTTCATACAAAACGCTCCTTTTTACAAAAATACAAAATAGGTGCGATAAAATATTACCCTATCCGTCTAAAGACATCTATAACCTAAGAATACAGTAATTTTTCTAACTCTATAGATTTCAAAGAGGCATATTTCTTATACAGATTTGCAGAACAAGTTGGAAGACAATATGCTCTCATGCCCTCATTAACGATGATAATCATCTCATTAACAATGCACTATATTATGAGTGTATCATCTTTATGCTCTCATAAATGCCCTCATGCCCTCACAGTGTTTACTTTCTCACACAGACGTATATTACTTACTATCAGATACATACATTAATATTTATCTATTTCCCGAAATTCAAGAAACAGCCGTTTTTCAGGCTTTTTCTCTTCCATGTCATGTCCAATGCAGCCTTTACGGATTTATACCGATAGCAAAAGCATATCTTCCGATTATACGATACGAACATAGGGATCTAGTTACGCAAGGATAAGAACAGATTTACATTAGAGTTCTTTCATGATTGCTCAACCAAACTAGCAAAATTACTTAACCACTTTTGTGATTAACTTTAATCACCTATATGATTAGACTTAGTCACTATTGTAACTAGACTTAACCACCTATGTGATTAAGTAAACACAAACGGTTGAATATTAATAAACATCTGTATATTAATGACATATATCAAGAATAATGCAGAAAGAAGATATGCGGAAAGCAACAAATGAAAAGAGCCTTTATTATGCATCATTAGCCCCTCCAAAGGACCAAAAACGTATTTCAGAAATAAGTTACCGATACAACTATAAATAATTTATCTTTCTGACAAACAATAAGATATAAATAAGAGCACATGAATATGATATGAGAGCATGAGGGCATATTATGAGAGCATAAAGATGATGCACTCATATATAGCGTATTGTTAATGAGATAATTACCATCACATGAGGGCATGATAGCATAATGTGTTCCAACTTTCCATTGTTTTTTTGCCATGTTCCAATAAATTTCTTCAAGTGAACCCATTTTTATCTGTTATTGATTTTTTCTAATAAGGTATCTCATGAATTATACTCTATCCATATCAACCAGCGACATAAATTAAGAAAACAAAAGATCATAAAATCCTTTCATCTATGACAGCCTCTGCGAAAAACTAAGACAATATTATGACGGCTATCACTTCACCCACAACTCCATCGGTATGTATAATCCGTTCAGTCTGCTCAATGCCTTCAAGCGCAAGGAATTTGGCAGTTACTGGTTCGAGACGGGGCCTCCTACTTACTTGGTGGAACTGCTAAAAAGGCATCATTATAATCTGGAACGGATGGCACATACAGCAACTAGTAAGCAAGCATTAAATGGTATAGATTGGGAATCACCAGATCTTATTCCGATGCTTTACCTGAACGGATACCTTACTATCAAGGAATATGATGAAGAATTCGGTATCTACCATTTAAGTTTTCCCAATAAAGAAGTGAAAGAGGACTTTACACGAATTCCACAAAAAGAATAAAACACCTTGTGGAATCCATGTAATCCATACCTAACGATAATCTTCACATCATTTATTCACCATCCACCGGAATCACTTCCTGCATATAAATGGCATCCAGACTCCAAAGGGCG
>ENA-OPEE01001754-OPEE01001754.1-human-gut-metagenome-genome-assembly--contig:-NODE-1754-length-14877-cov-3.086426_pt1 | contig 14877 bp, 7 predicted proteins | sample MGYA00241263_ERZ501506 | MGnify/ENA primary metagenome ERZ501506 (study PRJEB25962, sample SAMEA2042626) | human gut metagenome | biome: human gut; feature: human-associated habitat; material: faeces...
TCTTATTATAAATGGTACGCACATACCGGTCCATCTTCTCCGGCGTATCCGCCACACCATCCATGATCCCTTCCACATAACCCTTCACCGCAGTGATTGGCGTCTTCAGGTCATGGGAAATATTGCTGATCAGCTCCTTATTCTCCTTATCCATCAGGATTTTCTCTTCCGTGGACTCCTTCAGACGCTTACGCATCTCCTCAAAATCCTGGCAAAGCTGGGAAAATTCATCCTTCCCCTCAACCTCCAGCACAAAATCCAGATTACCCTCTTTGATGTTCTGGGTTGCCTTACGAAGCTTCACCAGCGGAACCGCAATACTCCTGTAGATCCAGAGACCTACAGACAGCGCTGTAAAAACAAGAATGATCGTTGCCGTCAGAATCATATCCTTGGCCATCAGCTTCACCTGGCTGCTGGAAGACTGCGGCAGCGAAATATCATAGACCATCTGGCTGGAATCCGAAGCCTGGCTGCTGCTCTCCTGCACATGCTTCGCCTGCGTCTGGCTGAACCCGTACAGACTTGCGGAAAAAAGAAGCAGCGGCAGCAGGATGATCGCAACGAAGCCCACAATAATACGTGTTTTTAACTTCATCTGTATCTCCGTCCTTTATTAATCAAGCGGATATTTGCAATCCACATTTACACACGTATTATAACATAAACTATATTACCCATCTCTAAATTTTCTATAAAAAAGCCCCCGGTAGTGCGAATACCGGGGGCTTCAATCTTTGTTCTTTTGGAACTATTATTATCTCTTACAGATATTTCTTCAGAGTCTCAACCTTGTCCAGATGCTCCCATGGAAGGTCAACATCTGTACGGCCAAAGTGACCATAAGCAGCAGTCTGTTTGTAGATCGGACGGCGAAGATCAAGCATCTTGATGATACCAGCCGGACGAAGGTCAAAGTTCTCACGAACGATCTCAACAAGCTTGGTCTCAGAAAGCTTACCAGTTCCGAAAGTATTCACACTGACAGATGTCGGATGTGCAACACCGATCGCATAGGAAAGCTGGATCTCACACTTGTCAGCAAGACCTGCTGCAACAATATTCTTAGCAACGTAACGAGCTGCATAAGCTGCAGAACGGTCTACCTTTGTGCAGTCCTTACCGGAGAAAGCACCGCCGCCGTGACGTCCTGTTCCACCGTAGGTATCAACGATGATCTTACGTCCTGTCAGACCACTGTCACCGTGAGGTCCGCCGATAACAAAACGGCCTGTCGGGTTGATGAAATATTTCGTATCCGCGTCAACCATATCAGCCGGGATGATCGCGTCAAAAACATATTTCTTAATGTCCTCATGGATCTGCTCCTGAGTCACATCCGGATCATGCTGTGTAGAGCATACAACCGCATCGATTCTCTTCGGCTTTCCAGCCTCATCATACTCAACAGTAACCTGTGTCTTACCATCCGGTCTTAAGTATTTCAGAGTACCATCTTTACGAACCTTTGTCAGCTGCTGAGCAAGCTTATGAGCCATGTTGATGGCATAAGGCATATACTCCTCAGTCTCGTTGGAAGCATAACCAAACTGAAGACCCTGGTCACCGGCACCGATGGAATCCAGCTCATCCTCGTTCATGTTATCCTCTTTCTGCTCAAGCGCCTTGTCAACACCCATAGCGATATCTGTGGACTGTTTGTCAAGAGCTGTGATAACTGCACAGGTATCTGCATCAAAACCATAATCAGCATTGTCATATCCAATCTCACGGATCGTATCACGAACGATCTTCTGGATATCAACGTTAGCCTTGGTTGTGATCTCACCCATAACAAGTACAAGACCTGTAGTAGTAGCTGTCTCGCATGCAACACGGCTCATTGGGTCCTGTGCCATCATAGCGTCAAGGATCGCGTCAGAAATAGAGTCGCAGACTTTGTCAGGATGTCCTTCAGTTACAGATTCAGAAGTAAATAAAATTTTCTCCATGTTTTTCTCCTTTTGTACTTATACAACGGTTATAAATCACATAAAAAACAGCCCGTACAATCGGACTGTTTAAATTCTGTAAACAATCCTCTTATTGTTCGATTGCTCGCTCAGGTTGGCACCTTCCTGGATTTCCGGGGTTGCCGTGGCTTCTCAGATCCTTTGTATCTCCACCACTCTGAATAAAAGGCTATCTTTTATGAAATTACTGCAACACATACAATATACTTCTCCTTACCAAATGTCAAGAAATTTTTTATGTAAAACTCTCTTTTGATAAAAAAAAGACAATATTCCCATTCCCTGTTGTTTATCTCTCATCCGCCGTTACAGTAAAAATATTCGTAAAACGGTTCTCCATATCCAGCGAAAGACCAGACATCTCTGTCTGGCCTTTCTGATGATCATTCTTTACAATGATTCATTTTATTATTTTTTCTTTTTTCTTTTTACTGCAAAACCTGCTGCACCGCCAACTACGATCGCTGCTGCAAGGATGCCAACCCATACACCGATCGGTGTATTATCGCCGGTCTTTACAGAAGTACGTCCTGTTGTTCCGCCTCCATCATTATTGGTTGATGTAGAACCTCCAGGTACTGGTGTACTTGTTCTCTCAGAAGGTGTTACTGTTGGCTGTCCGCTCGGTACCGGTGTATTCGTTACCGTCGGCTCCGGTGTTGTATTCTTACTGTTAGTGATATCCATGGAGTTTTCATAACTCTCACTTTCGTTCAGAATGATATCACCTTCACCGTCGATCTCATATGCGAAAGAATCATGATCAACCGGATTTCCATCCTTATCAGTCTCCATAACTGTATAGGTAACTGACTCAGGTTCTGTATTCTCCGGGAAAGAAATCTCTATATCGACAGAACCGTTCTGATTCAGTTCTCTGATCGTACCCTCAACAAGATTCAGAGAGTCATCTGCTCCTGTCTCAAATACAGCTGCATAGAAAGTATCCGGTACCGTTGTCTCCTGTCCGTCAACAAGAACCTTCTTATTGATCTTAATATGTCCTTTCAACGCAAATCCAGTCGGAATGAAAGAATAATAGTTATTTACATATGATACCGATTCTGTAGAACCATTCTGGCTGATCTCTGCCTCATTGGTCGCATTTTCATTGGAATCAGTTACATCATAGTAATAGGACTTTCCTTCATCTATAATGATCGAATCATTAATAGTCATCGGATCGCCATTCTCGTCCAGCTCAAATACATAATATTTTCCATCTGGTACATTTGCCCAGGTAGCCGTTCCGCTGCTTGCTTTTACAAGGCGGATATCTTTCATGTAGTCACTTCTGAACGGGATTGTTCCCTTATCATCCAGGAAAAGACCAACTTTATAGGTTGCATCATCTGCTTCCATTTCGATAACATCGAAAGTATCCTGATTAATATAGTACAGTCGTTTTGTAACCTGGATCTTTGTTTCCTTATCACCATCACGGGTTATCGTCTTCGGATATGCCTGCACATTATAAGTCCAGCCAGTACCTTCCTCTACAAAAGGAACCGTCAGTACCATCGGTGAAACAGATACATTCGGGTCATCCGGATTGCTCTGCACGATCAGATATACACCCTCAGCCATGTTATTGTACACGATGTTTCCATTGGCATCTGACTGCATCTCGCTTCCGCTGATCCCTGCTTTCTTTACTGCCGCGGAAAGAGTCTCCGCTGCTTTGTACCAGTCTTCTGCTGTTTTGATATTCTCGAAATCGATTCCTGTAAACTGAAGTGCGCCATCTGCCACAAAATGCACGTTTCCATCAAAGGTCACACCACCAACTTTATAAAGTGTCAGGTTCACATTTGGAATCGGTTTTGCTGTTCCGTCATCTCCGGTCTCCTGAACCGTCAGCGTGATCGTACCGGTTTTGCCGGCTTCATAATCATCTGCCAGAACTACCTGTGAAATACTGCCGATCAGCATTACAGCCATTACCAGAAATGCCAGAAAGCTGCTTAAAAAATTTTTCCGCTTAGTTCTCTTTTCCACTTTTTTCTGCCTCCTCTTTTCCTCCTGATACCCGTCGCTTTCCATTGCGGCGGACGATCAGATAAACCAGCAGTATCAAGATAACAAGCACTGCACTTCCCGCAGCCAGCACCTTCTTTGGATCTGTCTGTGCAAGCTTCTGCGGAATTGTATCATTACTCTTCTCTTCTTCCACATATTCCGTACGGGTTCCCCGCACAAGAAGTCTGTGTGTATTTACTCCATATGGGGTACAGGTCACAAGTGTTACATAATCTTCTCCCTCAACGATATCCAGTTCACTGGTCTCTTCCGGAAGAACTGTTTTTATCTGATCCACTTTATATGCCAGATTCTTTCCCAGGATATGCAGGATAAAAATATCTCCCACTTCCATCTGATCCAGATCTGTAAAAAGCTTCGCATTGGGAAGTCCACGATGAGCTGCCAGTACCGCATGAGTACTTTCGCCTCCAATCGGAAGACTGGTTCCCTCTACATGACCAACACCTTTTTCCAGTACATTTTTGCTTAATCCATGATAAATCGCCAGCTTTGCCTGAATCTTCGGGATCTCAATACTTCCCATCAGGCCATCGCCATTCGGATCAAGAACTTCATCGTAAGGATGCGTCGGTTCGTAATCTTCCTCTTCATTAAACGCATCTACAATACTGTTCACGGGATGTTCCGCATTATATTCTTCTGCTTCTTTCCAGAGCTTTTCATAGTTGTCATCAGAAAGATCTGTAACCGCCTGATCGTAAGTACTGATCAGCTGTGCATTTCTGTACTGATTCCACATATCACTGACCGTCGGATAAAGAAAAATTCCCGCTCCCACCAGAAAAGCCGCTGCGATAAAGATATTAAGGACAATACTGCCCTTTTTCTTCTTTTTCTTTTTAGCCATACATCATTATTTCCTGCGTCGTTTTTTGTTCTGAACAAAATTGACAGCTGCTACGAGCACAGCTGCGATCACAATACCGATCACAACACAAAGTATCAGCATCGGAAGTGTCGGATTGGAAATTCCAGTCGCCTTCTTCTCTGACTTCTGAACCGCTTTTGCAGCCTTAACAGTCGTTCTGTGCCCTCTGACCAGAATCCTGTGTGTGTTTACTGCATACGGTGTACAGGTAACAAGTGTCACATAATCTTTACCTTCTGTGATTGCCAGAGAATCCGTCTGCTCCGGAAGGACTGTCTGGATATGATCCACTTCATAGGCAAGTGTCTTCCCCAGAATATGCAGGTAAAAAACATCTCCCTTTTCCACAAGGTTCAGATCTGTAAAAAGCTTGGCACTTGGAAGTCCTCTGTGTGCGGAAAGGATTGCATGTGTACTCTCACCACCAACCGGAAGACTGCTGCCAAACAGATGTCCTGCACCTTTCTCCAGTGACTCATCTGTGGTGTAATGATAGATTGGAATCTGTACATCGATCACCGGGATTTCCACATATCCCATCATTCCATCACCGTTCAGATTCAGCAGGGACTCATATGTACTGTCCGTTTCCCCATCCCTTACGGAAAAAGCATCCGGTACACTTTCCTGTTTGATCTGTTCGTTATATTCCTCTGCTGCCTTCCACATGCTGTCGATCTTCTCCGAATTATCCTCCGAAGAAACACTGCTGCTATATTTGCTGATCAGTAAATTGTCCCTGTGCTTATTCCAGGCATCACTGATCATCGGATACAGCAGTATGGACAATCCTATCAGAAACAGCAACCCAAGTCCAATATAATTTTTCTTCTTATTCTTACTCATAGGTTTCTCCATACTGTTGTATTACCACTCCCGGCCTCCGAAGAGGCCGGGCGGTAACTGATTTACTTAATTATTACTTTGGTTCTGTTGTTTATAAATATTTAGAAAAATCTGACCAAATAATCTGTCTGGATTACTCCTCAGATCCTTTTCTGCGGCTCATGAAGAATGCGCCAGCAGCACCAGCCATAACTACAACACCGATGATAGTGAAGAGATATGTTCCCATTCCACCTGTGGATGGAAGCTGACCAAGTTTGGTATCTTTAACCGGAGCACTAACAAGTGTCGGAACTACACCAGCACCTTCTGTTGTTTCTGTTACTTTTGTTGAAGTCGTTGTACTTGTAGCTGCTACATATGCAGGCTGTGAACCCTCAACTTCAGTTCTGTAGAATTTGCCATCTTTGATGTAACCAACCTGTTTTCCATCAATACTATCAGCTTTAACAGTTGTATAAGTTGTGCGTGTTGTTGTTCCATCAACCGTTGTCTTAGCAGATGTCCACTGTGCTTCAACAATAAATACTGTTGTATTCAGGCTATATCCTGTAGGTGCTTTTAACTCTTTTACATAATAAGTACCTTTTGCAAGTGCTGTAGATACTGCAAAACCATTCTCGTTAGTTGTGATCTCATCTACAAGTTCTCTGCATGCTGCGTCAGAATAAATACCAAATACTGCACCACTGAGAAGTTTGCTTTCATCTGCTGCATCAATTTTCTTTAATGCAATCTGATATGTGTAAACAGTTTTCTGATTTTCATTGGAAGTTACACCTTCTGCTTCATCCGGTCTGTCAAGTTCATCATATGTGTCTCCACCAAAAGGATTATTAGCATAGTAAAGTTTTGCAGTATTGGTATTTCCTGCATCTCCAACAACTGCTTTATCATTTACAAGAGCACTATAATCTACACTCACATCATAAAGTGCACCAGTAGCTGCATCTTTAATAAGGCTGTCATAAGTAAATGAAAGATTAAATCCGTTACCATCTTTTTTTGCTGTGGCAATTACAGTATCACCAATTTTAAATGTTGCAATTCCCTCTACATCTGTTCTTGTTGCTGCAGTACCATCTGCTTTAACAGTAAGACTGTTATAATCAAAATCCAGTCCATCTGACATTGTATCTGCAACGAAGAATGTCTTGTTTGTAGCATTAGTCGGATAACTTGGTGCTGTTACAGCGATATTGTACTTAACAACATCACCTACAGAAACAGTCTCTCCATCTGTTGTTGTTCCGCCTGCAATTGTTTTGTCAATATGAGGTTTTGTGCTCTTTGCAACTGCACTTGCATTATAAAGGCTTCCTGCGTCAACTGAATCTGCTGTTGTAATAATACTGTTCTCATTGTATGAAACACCTAAAAGAATAGGATTGTAAACAGTTTTTGCTGCCCCGGCAATGATTGCAATGTATGCACCAGCGCCTGTTACCTCTTTTGTATAAGTTCCATTACTTAATGTTCCGTCAGTAATTGTATCCAGCGGAGTAATTGTTCCATTCAGAATTCCCTTGGCAATCGCACTGATTGCTGCTTCTGTAGGATTTTCAAGATCTGCAAGATTAACTCCTGCTGTGCAGTTATAACCTGCAAATCCACGCTCAGAATATTTACCTTCTGCCACTTTATACAATGTTACTGTTGGTGTTTCATCAGTTGCAATTCCTGTAATCGTAAGAGTCGCCTTATCATCTGCGGAAGGATGGGTTGTCGCCATTGTTCCAGTTGCTGCAAATACAGATGCAGACATAGCAAATACCATAATTGCTGCGATCAGTATTGCACTGACTTTCTTAAATAAATTCTTCATGTTTCTGCTTCTTCCTCTCTTCGTTTATTATTTATAAACAACAGGAGTGCAGTTGCAAGAATCGCTACACCACTGATTGTAAATCCATAGATTCCTGGGCCACCGGCACTTGGTAAGGAATAAAGTTTCGTATTTGTAATCTTGTAGATTGTTATTTTACCTTCAACGATACTACCAACTGATTCATCCTTACTGTCTGTAACTGTTACCGTTCCGCCATTTCCAACTGTAATTTTCCATGGTTCTGTCGGACAAATATAACCGGTTGCTGCTTCGATTTCATATAACAGATATTTACCAACCGGAAGATTCTGCAGTTTGAATTTTCCATTATCTCCGGAAGTGATTGAATCATAGCCTTCAACAGGAGTGTCAGAAACTTTGTTCCAGGTTGTTTCGTCTGCTTTGTATAAAGCAAACTTGGCACCTTTTATCTTTGTTTCATCAACCTTATCAACCTTTTCGAACTCCACATCTGCTACAGATTTCTCATTCGTAAACTTAGCTACTCCAATTCTTCCGTTTGTTGTATCTGTATTTCCATCTTTCAGAACTTCTTTACCATCTTTATCTGTTCCGATGTTAAATGTAATCTCTTTCGCCTGACTTATATTAGAACGACAATTTGTCTCAGTGCCAACGGTTGCTTCTTTCAGAGTATAACTGGAGTTTACATTCTCAGTAACCGTGTATTCACCTCTCTCTAAGTTCGTCAATGCTGGTGTCTCTGTGTCAACTTTTGATGTCGTATCTTTTTCAGTAGTAAATGTTACTGTTGCCTCAGTAGCACCTTTCTCAACGATAGCCGTTGCTGTTGCAATTTTGACGTTGTCTTTCTTAATATCAAAGGTAAATGTTTCATCCTTTTCTGCTTCAGATTCAAGAGTTTTTGTGATCTGAATCTGACCAGGAATAATGTTTATGGTATAAATACCATACCATCTCTTCTCCTGATCATTCTTATCCGTATCCTGCGAATTATAAGCTGTCAGCTTACCGGAACCATTGTCACCGGAAATCTTTCCATTTGTGTTTTTTGTACATTTATCACTTGAAGTAACTGATTTTAAATCATTATTTAATTTATTATAAGTTACTTTCAAATAATATCTTTTTGAATCAGGAGCTGGTTTGTCATTTCCCATCTCCTCTACAGAAATTTTCTCCGTACAAGCTTCATCTTTATACCATTCTAATGTGAAGTCATCCTGACTAATTGTTTCTCCATCAGCTCCCTTTGTGTAGGTCACTAATTTCTTTGTACCATCCAACTGTTTCACATATCCCTGTGGTGCTGACGTATCAAACAATTTATTTAAAATCTCTGCACTCGTCGGAACTTTGTCTCCGTAGAAAATCGTTGTTTCATTGTTGTTAACTATCAGGTCTGATTTTACATTGACTCTCGGCTGTGGTAACTCTACATCTCCATATCCGGTAGAAATCTTAGAAGCAGGTGATACGTTAGTCGTGACATTGTTTCCACCAATATACTCGTCTTTAGCTCTTACCGTAATTGTCTGTGACCACGGCTTACCATTTGCTACGTTATGAATTGTTTGCTTGCTCCATGTTACAACCTGATTACCATTCTCATCCAGTGATACAACACCACCATTTGCTAATGTAATAGCACCTTTTTCAAGATCCTCATTTGTAATTACTTTGTCATTATTGACAATTTCGAATCTCGGATCAATTACATCTGTGATCGTTGCATTTGTGATATCAATGTTATCCGTAATTGTTTCTTGTATCTTCTGGAATATAATTCCGATATTGCTTGCATCAGAAGCAGTAAATGCATGATCTTCATCTGTAGCAAGATCTTTCATCCATTCGATATTATTTTTATTAGATCCCGGTACAGTTTCACTTTGTGCAGTCAACGCAACCGTAAAGATTGTTGCATCCTTCTTTAAGCTAGTTATTGCTGTTTCCGTCTCTGATGTATCACTCGACTCTGATGGAGCTCCATCTGTAAACAGAATAATATACTTAGATAAGTTATCATCCTTTACACTGTTTAACTGAATCTTTGTTTTCTCAAGCCCTTTTTGTGGTGATGTTCCTCCATCTGCTGTAATCTTACTTACAGCTTTTATCATTGAAGATGGTGAACTTCCTACCTTTGTAATTGCTTGTATTTCATTTCCGCGCGTTGCATAATAACCATTCCATCCAATGTATTTAATGTATCCATCGAATGTAGTTATACCGATTTTACTGTTAGGTGATTTCGATGCAGTATCCTTAATAAAAGCAATTGCAGCTTCTTTTAAGGCTGTGATCCTGGAATTCCATGTATATACCATACTATTAGAATTATTAGACAATGTTTGCCATGAACTTCCATCATAATACTGCCATTTCCCATCAACATAAATCATAGGATTGGAATAATATGTATTTCCGGTAACACTAGCTGTTTTTGCATTTGTATTATAGTAATATACTTTTGTTTTATCCAAGCTTTGTTCTACTGACTTAAAGTAACCAAATTTTCGAAGACTTCCATCCTCATTCATAGAACCAGACATGTCAAATACCATCATGATGTCGGCTACGCTCTCTCGCTCTATGATTGAACTGCTTGTTGATTTAGAAGAAGCTGTGATATTAATATTGTATGTTCTCTTGTCCCAGTCTGCTACTGTTGCAGTCTTGTCATAATCCATACTGGAATCAATAATCGCTTCTCTTTTCTGATTAGAAATCTGATTATTTTCTACAACATTTCCTTCACTATCCTTCAGCGTTGTGGTAACATTATCACCATTTTTTGTTACCTCAACTTTCCACTTCTCGTTCGACAAAACATATCCTTCCGGTGCCTGGATCTCCTTCAGGTAATAAGTACCTGCTCGAAGTCTGTCAAACGTTACGGTTCCGGTTTTCCCAACAGATGTAGCTGTTTCAAGCTGTGTAGTACAATCTTCATCTGTATAAAGAGCAAAACTTGCTCCGCTCAGTCCGGTACCGTCTTTATTCACCTTGTTAAATGTCAGTGTTCCAAGCGCGTCTGTTGTGACCTGTGAAATTCTGGCATTTGGAATGGTGAAGTTCATATAACAGTTGGAAGCACCTGCACCTCGCTCCATATAAAGGATCGTTAAGGTATGCTCTGCCTTTTTCTGTTCATCTGTCAGCTGGGTTTTGTCCTGATTTGTATTTAACAAATACTTCCACAGATCTACAGTAGAAGTAGCTGCGTTATGGATTCCACCAAGATCAATAACTACCTGTTTTCCATCCAGAACGACCCACATATCATCATCACCGGTAAAACTATAACTTAATGGTCCTATATAATCACCAAGTTTGAATTTAATATCATAGCGCATACCAAAATAGTAATTGTGGATTTTATTATCCTCGGGAAGGGGACTATCTTGCTTTCTGGTATAAGCTTTTTCATAACTTGATCGAACAGAATCCAACGGGAAGAAATCCTCTCCGGATTTACCAGTTCTGTTTAAGTTATACTGTTCCGTTACATTTGTACCATTTCCGTCTGTTACGCCGGTTAATGTATAAGTATCTCCGCTTCTGTCAAAATTCAGCGTATAATCCCTGTAGACTTTTCTCAAATAATTATCCGTTGAATTTCCGGCCAATAGATCGGAATTTGTGAAAAAGCCCGGATCCGGATAATTAAATTCAACATTTCCGTCTGCATCCAGACCTTTCAGCAGTCCTTTAATGACAGCGGCACTTCCTGTCCATGTGTTAACGCTAAGACTGTCTTTCAACCAATTATATTGGTACTCCGAGTAGTTTTGTTTTGCCTCACCCATGGTCAGCTTAGTATTGCTGTCTTTGTTCTTACCGTAATTACTTGGTTGGTTGATGGAATAGTTCGATCCAGCTTTTACCGTATAATCATAAAATGTCGGCGCACCGGCGAAATTTACAGTTACCGGTTCATAATATACTTTAACAATAGCATCCTGTGCCACATTAAACTCACCCGGCTTAACTGTAGATGTTCCGTTGTCAGTAACCAATTCCACTTTTGAAATATCCCAGTTCTCAGCTTTCTTGCAATCTACCTTCTGACCGATTGTAAGTGTCCGAACATCATCCGCATAAATCTTGCTTGCCGGATTCGTCGTTCCGTCATAATGCTCTATTGTAACATTAATCTTACCATTACGCTTGTTATCTACGATTACATAAGTAGAAAAATGTGTAGTCTCAAACTCAACATTTCCATTCTTATCAACGTTTCCATCCATGTTTTCAATATTGTTCTCATCGTCTACATGGTATACGTCTGCGTCGTTGATCTTTTTCTCATTGTTGAGCGTTACCGCTACCTTTACCGAATTACCCGGCTGAACTTCTTCTCCATCTACCAGGAATTTGATATCGTACGAATAAAGCTTTTCAATGGCTTTCTGTTCTTTGATGGCTTTTTCTGTGATCTGAGCTTCCGCTTCCTGTGTAAGTTCTACCGGTGTTACGGAAAGCTCTGCATTATCCGGAAGATCTGCCGGATCCGTAAGTGTGACTTTAACATTCACTTCGTCACTCTTGTAATCGTATCTGGTAATCTCAGGCTGAGGTTCCTCTTCCTGAATATCCTCCGCAGGCTCCTGCTCACTGTCATCAACCACCTGCGCCATGTCACTTCTTATGTAGCCTTCCACATCTTCATAGGAAACCTTGTACCAGGTTGTTCCATCTTCTGCGGTAACCGTTTCCAGAACGGTAAGTCTTGTTCCTGCCGGTATGGTTGTTGCTACATCTGCTTCTGTGGATGGGCTTACCCGAAGATTAACATCTTCTCCAATCACTTCCACGATCACCGGCTGTGCTGCCGGTTCCGGTGTGATCGTCGCATCTGTATTTCCGTCATCCGGATCTGTAAGGTCATCTGCCGGTGCTTCTGTAACAGTCGGCTCAACCGCCGGTGCTTCCGTAACAGTAGGATCTGCTGCCGGAGTCTCGGTCGGTGTTACTTCCGGATCAGAAGTTCCATCACCATCTGTGAAATCTCCATCCGCTGCAGGCTCCTCAGCCTCAACGGAAATCTCATCCTCAGCATCCTGCACTTCCGGAGCATCCCACATCACTGCAAAAACTGCTGCATTGGAAGTCTGCACCTGAAGAGTCTGAAGCTGTTTGCTCTCATTCACATTCAGAACCTTTAATTCTTCATTTGGCTGTAAGGTAGTAACCTCTGTTTCACCTGTGTTGCTGTTATAATGAAGCTTCTCTGCCGTTACGCTGGTGCTGGCTGCATCGGTAAGTTCCGGTGCTGCCGGTGTCTTGTACTCGATCGTAACATTAACTCTGCCATTCGGCTCAACTCTGTTTCCGTCAGCATCTGCAAAATACACATCATACGCAACAAAACCCTTCAGGCTGCTGCCCTTATCTTCTGCTGCTTTCGCAAGTTTCTGAGATACCGTATCATAAGAAACGGAAGAATTCTCATTCACACTTTCAGCTCTTAATGTTGTATTCTGTGGAAGAGCTCCCTCTTCCTGCGCTTCTGCTGTTACTTTCATAGAATCGTTTTCATATGTAAGCGTAGATTGTTGCTGCGCCTGTTCTCCCTGGTCTGCGCTGCTTACATCCGGTGTCGCTTCTTCGGCCGCTGATCCGGAGACAGATTCACCATCTGTAAAATCCTCCGTTCCATCTCCAAATGTCTCACTTGCGGAGATCGTGTATGCACTTGGCACACAAGATACCATCAACGCCAAAGCCACCATAAATGCCAGGATTTTTTTGATCTTATCTTTCTTCAATCTTTTCATACCTTTCCCGCTTTCCTATGTGTGCATTAACGTGTACTATAATTTTTATTATCTTATTTTTGTTTATATTCCTCTTTTAAAAAGCTTCAAGTTTTTTAACTGGTAATGAAAGCAGTTTAGCCTTACCAACATTTTATATATATGCGTTTCAAGTGTCAATATGAAAACCATTTTTGGCACTCATATGTACATTTTTAGTATCCAAACGTACATTTTAGGCACTCAGAAAAAAAACTTCTTTGCTTCTTCCCCTTTCTTATATAGTTATTTTTGTCTTTTGTTGATAATTTTCAATCAATATATATGTATTTGTGTTATTTATTATACAGCATAGACAGTTACTATGTAAGGCCCGTTCCAACGCAAAAAAGTGCCCCATAATACTATTTCAGCATATAATTCTTCAGTTCATCCCGCTTCTTTACATTCAATTTACTGAAAATATCCGTAAGATAATGCTTTACTGTATTTACAGAAATTCCAAGATGTGCAGAAATCTCTTTATTCGTCCATCCCTCACCTGCAAGCATGGCAATGGAAAATTCCATCGTCGAAAGTTCATTCGTTACTTTCTTTTTCGTTACTTTCTTTTTCGTTTCATTATTATGTATCACCATCCAGCCTCTGCTGAAAAAAAGGACTCCATCTGTAATCTTCCGGTATCCATCCGGATCATTCTTCCGGATACACGCCTCAACCAGCCCGCGCAAAAGACCATGGTGTTCAATAAAAGGCTCAATGAAATTATCCATTTTGGCAAGATTCCATCCCTTCATAAATTCAGACTGCGATTCCTGCATATCCTTCCTGTTGATCCGACACATCGCCATCATACACCGGATGTAGATCATACTGATCGGATAAACGTCATTCGTCATAAGCAATGCAGCCTTACACATTCCATAAGCACTCCAGTACTCCCCGTTCAGATACATCTGATGCGCCATCACATAAACCGCAAACAACCGCAACCCCTCCGGAAGCATCCCGCAATACCCCTCCAGAGACGGAATCCTCTCTGTAGGAAGATGCAAAAGAACAACACCAGCATACCCGGCCAAAACACAAACCGCCTGAACCTCCTTCGAAGCCCCTTCACGTTTCACCAGCTTCATACACTCCTGAATCCCCTCCAGACCACGCCGCACCGCAGCCGAATTACCAAGAGAAAGATTCGAATAGCCATAAAGTATACACGCAGAAAGCCGCAGCTCTATCGCCTCATCCTCAAGATAAGACTCCACAATCTCACAACATTCCTTCGCCCTGCCCGAAAAATAAAAAAGCTCAGCCCTGGCAATATTCCTGAAATCGCTATCTTCAAACCGCTCCACAACCTCCACAGCCGTCCCAGGTTTAAAAGCAGAATTCAAAAGTGGCAACACCGTATATTCACTCATACCTCAATCATCTCCTGTGATCAAATCATTACACCCTTGCAAACTCAGAATCCATATCCTCAAGTCCAGTTCAAAGCCCCAAATTCATCCTGTATTTACATAAATTAACTTGTTGTGCTAGATAAAATAAATATAAAGAAACTTCAACAAAATG
>ENA-OPEE01001783-OPEE01001783.1-human-gut-metagenome-genome-assembly--contig:-NODE-1783-length-14681-cov-2.274990_pt1 | contig 14681 bp, 10 predicted proteins | sample MGYA00241263_ERZ501506 | MGnify/ENA primary metagenome ERZ501506 (study PRJEB25962, sample SAMEA2042626) | human gut metagenome | biome: human gut; feature: human-associated habitat; material: faeces...
CTGCGAATATTTCAACATCTTTTTCTTCCATAGGTTTATCAAGCACCGCGAAATATCTTTTATACACATCTTTTTTCGGTGATGTCATTTCATGGGCGAATTGACCGTCATTTGTGAGTATCAAAAGCCCCTCCGTATCTATATCAAGTCTGCCTACGGGATATACCTCAAAATGTGCGTATTCCTCCGGAACAAATTCGGTTACAACGGGATACTTCTTATCATAAACAGCACTTACGCAGCCTTGCGGTTTATTTAGCATTAAATACACAAATTCACGATAAATCAATCTTTCGCCGTCAACCTCAACAATACTGTTTTCATCAGTCTGTTCCTCCGGCTTTTTACACACTTCACCGTCTATAAACACAAGACCTTGTTTTATTAGTTTTTTCACATCTTTTCTGCTTGCATATCCGCAGCCGGAAATATATTTATCTATACGCATATATAACTCCTTAAGCAAAAAGGACGGCATAATAAAGCCGTCCTTCAATTTTCAATTATCAATTACTGATTGTTTTCAGCAAGCTTTTCGTCGTATTCCATTGCAAGCTGTTCAATTTCGCCTGAAGCTTTCATTTCTGAAAGTGTTTCGTTAATCTTGTCAAGAAGTTCTGTGTTACCTTTCTTAACTGCGATTGCATATTCTTCTGTTTCAAATGCCTGTGGGTCTTCAACAATCTTTAGACCGTTCTTTTCAGCAAGAGCCTTACCTGTTGCAGAGTCGATAACTACTGCGTCAAGCTTACCGTTCTTAACGTCTTGAACTATATCAATACCTCTGTTTGCTCTTGTAACCTTGTCTTCTGCAAGCTGTAAATCGTTTGTTACGATATTGTCGCCTGTGTAACCAAGAACAACGCCGACTGTCTTGTCATTCTTCAAATCTTCTGCACTTGTAATATCTGTGTTGTCAGGTGCAACAACGATAACCTGTGATGCAACATAGTATGGATCAGAGAAATCAACGCTTTGCTTTTTTTCGTCTGTAGCAGTCATACCTGCAACAACCATATCAACCTTACCTGTGCTTACAGATGCAACAAGTCCGTCAAATTCCATATCTTCAATTTGAAGTTCCTTACCTACATTTTCGGCAATCTTATTTGCAATAGCAACGTCAATACCGTCAAATTCTCCTACAAGACCTTGTGATGTTGTGTATTCAAACGGTGGGAATGCTGCGTTTGTACCCATAATCAACTTATCACTGCTTCCGCAACCTGCAAGTGCTGCCACTGCCATAACTGATGCAGCTGCCAAAGCTACTACTTTCATTAAACCCTTTTTCATTTTTTGTATCCTCCTAAAAAATCACTTATTTTTATATTTAACACATTCTGTGTTAGATAACTACTTTAAAACTTTGCTCAAAAATTCTTTTGTTCTTTCGTTTTTCGGATTGCTGAACACTTCGTCAGGAGTGCCTTCTTCAAGCACATATCCGCCGTCCATAAACAAAACTCTTGACGCAACTTCGCGTGCAAATCCCATTTCGTGAGTTACAACAACCATTGTCATACCACCGTCCGCAAGGTCTTTCATAACAGAAAGAACTTCACCGACCATTTCAGGGTCAAGTGCCGATGTAGGTTCATCGAACAACATTATATCCGGCTGCATTGCAAGTGCGCGCGCTATTGCAATTCTCTGCTGTTGACCGCCCGAAAGCTGTGCGGGATATGAGTCCTCTTTGTCCGCAAGACCTACTTTATTCAAAAGCTCACGTGCAAGCTTTTCAGCCTCTGCTTTCGGCATTTTCTTAACCTTAATCGGTGCAAGAGTTATATTGTCAAGCACTGTAAGGTGCGGGAACAGATTAAACTGCTGAAACACCATACCCATTTTTTCACGAATTTTATTTACATTTGTTTTTGGAGCGGTAATGCTTTCGCCCTCAATAAGAATTTCACCCTCTGTCGGTACTTCAAGCAAATTAAGACATCTCAAAAATGTTGATTTACCCGAACCCGAAGGACCTATAACAACAACCTTTTCGCCTTGTTTTATGTGCTGGTCAATTCCCTTTAATACTTCCAAATCTCCAAAATGCTTTTTTAAACCGGTAACCTTTATCATCTCTTATCCGCCTTTCTCATACCTTTTTCAACTTTAGAAAGCAACGTACTTATAATCTTTATAACAACATAATATATAACTGCTATTGACAAAAGCGGTATAAGGTAATCATATGTAAGGCTCTGTACCTTTCTTGCCGCTCCGACAAGGTCGATATTCGCAATCATACCGATTACGGCTGTTTCTTTTATCAATACAACAAATTCATTACCAAGCGCCGGCAGAATATTTTTCATAGCCTGCGGCATAACAATGCTTGCCATAGTCTGTTTATGCGTCATACCAAGCGAACTGCATTTTTTCTTTTCACCAAGCGAACGTCCCGCCTCAGTCTGACCGATATTTACGGACAATATCCCGCCTCTGACGATTTCCGCAATATATGCACCGCTGTTTATACCGAATGCAATAAATCCGACTACCCACTTATCAATATGCACATTTGCAAAAATAACAAAATAAATTATAAGCAGCTGCACCATTGTCGGCGTACCGCGGATAATATCAATATAAATTCCCGAAACGGCTCTTAAAATCTTACTTTTTGACAGACGCATAAGTGCCATCAGAATACCGATTACCAAACCCAACAATACCGAGAAAAGAGATATTAAAAGCGTATATCCCAATCCACTAACAAACCACTGCCAACGTCCGTCTACCACAAATGTAGAGTTCAAGCGGTTTAACAAATCAACAACCCAAGCAGGCATATCTTCAACTCCTAATGTATTTTTATTTCAATACTCTATATAATATCAAAAATTGCCCTAAATATCAATACTTATTTGAAATTTTCTACATTTTGATGTATAACAATTCATTTTAGGATTGCAAAAAGGTTAAAATAATGATATAATATATATAAGACTGGTTTAGGGAGGGATATTATGAATAACGATATGTTCGGGAAATGCGGTATGACACAGTTTGTCGGTGTCGGCGTTTGCGATACAATCGGTCTTTATATCGCCAATATTGATGACGATTTAAGAAAGCAAATGAATATCCCTGAAAAGTTCCACGCGGTCGGTCTTATCGGTTCCCGTACAGGTGCGGGAGCACAAATTCAAGCCGTTGACGATGCGGTTAAAGCTACTTCGACAGAGGTTATCTCTATCGAAATTCCGCGTGATACAAAAGGCTGGGGCGGTCACGGAAACTTTATCATAATCGGCGGTGAAACACCTGCCGACGTTAAGAGAGCCGTTGAATTAGCGCTTGAATACATAGACATAAATGCCGGCGAAATATACATAAGTGAAGCAGGTCATATGGAATTCCAGTACAGTGCAAGGTGCGGTGAGGCTATCAATAAGGCATTTGATGTGCCGATAGGCAGACCGTTCGGCTTTGTATGTGCGTCACCTGCTCCGATTGGTATGGTAATCGCAGATATTGCGTTAAAATCTGCCGGTGTCGAACTGATAAAAACACTTCGTCCGGACAGCGGTACAAGCCATTCAAATGAAGTGATTATAATTTTCACAGGTGAGGCGTCAGCGGTTAAAACCGCCGTCACAGACGCACGTTCCGCAGGAATGCAACTTCTGCGTTCACTCGGCTCTGAACCTTTGCCTGTAACAAAACCATATATTTAAGCTAACAAAAAAAATCACATCATATGATGTGATTTTTTGAATATTATGTTTTTTATTTTGAAACCAGCACAAGCTCATCATTTTTTTCTATTATCGTACTTCCGACAGGAATAACGACATCATCACCGCGTTTTATCATAATCACAAGATAGCCGTCGGGAAATTCAATTTCAGCCATACTTTTTCCACGCCAATTTTTTCTGTCGTTCGCCGAAATCTCCCTAAAACGAACATCACCGTTTATTCCGTGTGACGGTGCACCGAGAATTATCGTATCACCCTCATATATTACCGTTTCACCGTTCGGAATAATCGTTTCGTCATTTCTGTAAATCGCCGCAAAAAGCATTTGCGGAGGAAGTGAAATATCCTTTACCGCACGGTCAATCCATCTGTTACCGCTGTCAATATTCAAGCGAATAAAATTAATTTCCGTTTCGTCCGAATAGTCGTTAAATGTTTTCAGTACAGAACCGGTCTTGTCAATCATATTCGTTTTACTTGCGACAAACGGAAGAAGCGACCCTTGCAGCGTAATTGAAAACAATACAACGCAAAATGCAATATGGAAAACATCTTGCTCCATTGTCACACCGCCTACCATAGCCATTATTGCAAACACGATTGACGCCGCACCTCTGAGACCCGCCCACGATACAACAAGATATTGCGAAATTTTTGTTTTAAACGGTGCAAGCACTGTCGCAACCGCCAACGGTCTTGCAACGAATGTGATAAACAGTGCTATAAATATTGACGGCAACAAAACAGTTAATATTTTTGACGGGAACGACAAAAGTCCCAAAAGGAAAAATATAAGCATTTGCATAAGTCCGGTCATTCCGTCAAAAAAATGTACAAGTGATTTTTTGTTATGTATGTTCTGATTTCCCAAAACGATACCTACTATGTACGCACTGAGATAACCGTTTCCGCCGACCAATGTCGGCAATGCGTACGCAAGCACCGCCACTCCAAGCACAAACGCCGCATCAAAACCCGATGTATTAAAAGTGAAATGTTTCATAAACCATACTGCACCGAGTGCAATCAGAAAACCTATCAAAACACCGAAAACAATTTGTGCGGCTATACTGTAAACCATCTGTCCGACACTGTTTTCGCCCTTCATAAACGACAGAACTATAACGGTCAGCATATATGCAAACGGGTCATTACTTCCGCTTTCCATTTCAAGCATTGACGCAGTGTTATACTTCAAGTTAAGATTTTTTGAACGCAGTACCGAAAACACAGACGCTGCGTCAGTAGAACTCATAACCGCACCGATAAGCATACTTTCGAGCAATTTTATTTTTAAAACAAAAAAACAAAACACTGTTGTAAGAGCCGCCGTGAAAATAACTCCCACGCTCGACAACAACAGTGCCTTTACTGCCACAGGTTTAGCCTCGCTTAATTTAGTGCCGAAACCTCCGTAAAACATAATAAATACAAGCGCAACAGAACAAATCTGTTCTGCAAAGCTGTAATTTTCAAAAGGAATTTTAAGTATTCCGTCCGAACCGAACACCATACCAAGTGCGATAAACGCAATAAGTACAGGCATTCCGATTTTGTTTGATAACTTATTTGCAAGTACGCAAATTATAATAACAGCCGCCGAAAGCAACAGTGATATGTTAAACATAAATACCTCCTTAAATACTTTTTATAGAGTTATGTTAACATAAAACTGACGATATTTCAAGGCTTAATTTTGCGTTTTTACAATTTTTTCAAGTTTGTTTATGATATATGCGATAGCACTGCCGTTGTTAGATGGCGCTAAGTTGTCCGCAATTTTTTTCACGCTTTCTTCTGCGTTCTCAACTGCATACGAAATTCCCGCTGCTTCCAACATTGAAATATCATTCATATTGTCACCGACAGCTATAATTTTGTTCTGCTCAATACCTATTTTTTTCGCCATATCAAGCATTCCCTTACCCTTTGAAACTCCGTTCGCAACAACGTCAAGATACTTGTCACCGCTTCTGACCGCATAGCCGTTATCATATTCAGTTCTGTATATCGGCTCGTACTTGTCAAGCAATTCTCTTTCACCAATCAAAAGCACCTTTATCCAAGGTCTTTGCCAAATTTCATCGGGTAAACTATAAACAACCTCATAGCTGCGTGTCAAAAATCGCTTTGTTTCCTCACATTCTCTGTAAACGTACACAATTTCATCACTGTACACTTCCAAACCTATTTGCGGAAAATCATCATATACACGCTTTATTGCCTGTTTTCTGTTTTCCTCAATAAATCGTTCAAATACTGCACAATCTTTTTCATAGTCATATATCTTCGCACCGTTATGTAATACCGCCGGTGCATTTATGTGCAAATTCGGCATATATGCACGAACTGCCTCAACCATTCTTCCCGTTGCGACAGTAAACCGTCCGCCGTTTTTTATGAAATAATCTATCGCTTGTCTGTTTTCTTCGGATATGATGTGATCGTCATTAAGCAACGTTGCATCCATATCCGAAACAAGCAAATAATCCGAAAATTTACCTTGCATTATTTTTCCACCTTGTAAACCTTTATCCATAATCTCGGTATATCAATAAAATGAATACCGTCAGACGATTCAAGCAAGCTGTTATCGTCACTCGTTTGACATTTTAGTTTTCTCATACCGTATCTCGCAACATCTACACGTGCTCTTTCTTCTCTTGTACCCAGATTGGCAACAATAAGATATTTTTCATCATGATAACAACGTACAAAACCGTACACGTGTCCGACTTTATGAACACATTCAAAATCGCCGATTGAGAATGCCTTTGAACTGTTTCTCAATTTAATCATATTCTTATAGCGTTGTCTGATTCTTCCGTCCTTGTCAACTTCGTCAACATTATCCCATGGATATGTCTGACGGCAGAACGGATCGCCATATCCCTGCATACCGATTTCGTCACCGTAATATATACAAGGCACACCAGGAAGCATCATCTGCAGTCCGACTACTAAAGTTGCTTTTTCCTTAGCAAGTTCAAGTGCATAGCCGTCAAGTTTAAAGCTCGCCTGAAAATCTTTTGATATTTCGTGTCTTGACGGTGCATCACCCATACGGGTCATTATTCTTTCGACATCGTGACTTGTTATTATATTCAAAAGCGAATAATAAGCAGGTGCAGGGTAATTTTCTTTAATGCTCATAAGACGTGCGTCAAATTCTTCAACGTCAATTCTTCCGCTTACCGCGTCAATCAACGCTCTGCGCATTGGGTAATTCATAACGGAGTCAAGCTCCTTACCTAAGAAATATTCACGTCTTTCACCGTAAGCGGACTTATTTGACGCGTCTTCCCAAACTTCACCTATAATAACCGCATCTTTATCGGCTTTTTTTACATTTTCTCTAAGTTCTTTAACGAAAAATCCCGGTAATTCATCGACAACATCAAGTCGCCAACCGGACGCACCGTTCTTTATCCATCTTTTAACGATTGCATCTTTGTCCGAAAGCAAATACTTACGACATTCTTCACTGTGTTCTTCAATCTGCGGAAGGGTCGTCATTCCCCACCATGATTCATACACATCAGGCCAATCCATAAATCTGAACCAAGTGTAATACGGTGATTCCTTCGACTGATAAGCGCCAATGCTGTCGTATTCGCCGTATTTATTAAAATAACGGCTGTTACTTCCCGTATGGTTAAATACTCCGTCAAGAATTATGCGTATTCCCATTTCTTTTGCTTTTGAGCAAAGCTCTTTAAATGTTTCCTCATCACCAAACATCGGATCGATTGTTTCATAATCGCCCGTATCATATTTATGGTTTGAGTATGCTTTGAATATCGGATTTAAGTAAATTACCGATATTCCCAAATCTTTTAAATACGGCAATTTTTTAATTACACCTTTCAAATTACCGCCGAAAAAGTCATTTGCTTTATACTCACCGCCAAATTGTTCGGCTTTATAAAACGGTTGTTCGCCCCAATTACGCTTTATTATATCTGTACGATTTCCTAAAAATTCTCCGTTTTCGTTGCCGTTGCAAAATCTGTCTACAAAAATTTGATACGCAATACCAGTTTTAAACCAATCCGGAGTTTTGTAATCTTCGTTATAAACAGTTATCTGATACGAATTACTCGGTGAATTAAAACACATTTCACCAATTCCGCCGAGTTGTTTTGAATTGTTGCCGTAATAAACCATACCTCTTTCGGTTTCAAGTTCAAAATAATACCAAACAAGTCCTGCTTTTTCAGGCATTTTCACGTTCACCGAATATATGCAGTGGTCACCGACATCAAAAATATACGGCATATCCTTTCGGACTTTGCCCTTGCCATCCTCCATATAGACAAGACGAACCCCCGACACAGCCAAACGCAATCTGACTTCACCGCCGCAAGTCACCGCTCCGAAAGGAAATCTATAAAATTTTTCTCTGGAATTATGCTCTATATCCATATTTACCCCTTTATCGTAAAAGAAGTGACCTAAGTCACTTCTTTATTTTTATTATTTAATTGGTGTCAAGTGCCAAATGTTCTTATTGTAATCTTCAATAGTTCTGTCACTTGAGAAGAATCCTGCACTTGCAGTATTCAAGATTGCCTTTTCAATCCACTTATCTCTGTCTTGATAATCAGCAGACATCTTTTCTTGAGTCTTCATATATTCTTCAAAATCTCTGATTACCATATATGTGTCAGGGAATCCGTAGTCACCGAACAACAATGTTTGATACAAATCTCTGAACATTTGGTTGCTGCCCGGAACGATTGAACCGTCAACAAGCTGTTCAAGTGCGTGTCTTAGGCTTGCGTTTGATGAGTAGATATTCTTAACTTCATCAGTTCCCGCATACTTAACTCTTGCGGCAACTTCGTCAGCCTTTAGACCGAAGATATATATATTGTCTTCACCGACCTGTTCAAGCATTTCAACGTTTGCGCCGTCAAGTGTACCGATTGTAAGTGCACCGTTAAGCATAAACTTCATGTTACCTGTACCCGAAGCTTCCTTACCAGCTGTTGAAATTTGTTCTGAAATATCAGCCGCAATGATAAGTTTTTCAGCGATTGATACGCTGTAATTTTCAAGGAATACAACTTTAATCTTATCCTTAACTCTCGGATCGTTGTTAATCATATCTCCGACTGAGTTAATAAGCTTGATAATAAGCTTTGCTCTTTTATAACCCGGAGCAGCCTTTGCACCGAATATATATGTCTTTGGATAGTAATTTTCAGCATATACGTTATCTTCAAGAATTCTGTTGTATTCTGCAAGAATATGAAGTACGTTCATCATCTGACGCTTATATTCGTGCAATCTCTTACACTGTACGTCAAAGATAGAATCAGGATTTACAACTATATCGTTGTGTTCCTTAATATATTGTGCAAGTCTAACCTTGTTATTACGCTTAATTTCAGCAAATTGCTTCTTGAATGCAGGATCTTTAGCATATTTCTTTAGCTTTGAAAGTTCTGAAGCGTCCTTGATCCAATTCTTACCTATCTTTGAAGAAATAAGCTCAGTAAGTTCCGGGTTACAGTTAGCAATCCATCTTCTGAATGTAATACCGTTTGTGATTGCATAGAAGTGGTCGTTATTCATATTATAGTAATCAGCAAAAATATCCTGCTTTAGAATATCTGTATGCAACTTTGAAACACCGTTTACTGCGAAACAGCTTGCAAGACACATATTAGCCATAAATATCTGATTATCAGAAATAATTGCCATATACTTATGCTTAGCCGAATCGTTAGGATAAACTTCGTTAAGTCTGATCATAAGACGTCTGTTCATTTCTTCAACGATCATATATACACGCGGAAGAATCTTTCTGAACATATCAAGCGGCCACTTTTCAAGAGCCTCGCTCATTACTGTATGGTTTGTGTATGCGAATACATGAGTTACGATGTCCCATGCCTCATCCCAACCAAGACCTTTTTCGTCCATCAACAAACGCATCATTTCAGGAATAGCCATTGTAGGGTGTGTATCATTGATATGAATAACGACCTTATCAGGCAATTTTGACCAATCTTGACCGTTTCTGTTTTCAAATTCTTTCAAAATCCACTGCAATGTTGCAGAAACAAGGAAATATTGTTGCTTTAATCTAAGTTCCTTACCCTCTGTATGATTATCTTCCGGATAAAGTACCTTTGAAATAACTTCTGCAAGTTCCTTTTCTTCAACGGCACGAACATAGTTACCGCTGTTAAATTCCTGCATATTCATATGGTCAGGAGATTTTGAACTCCACAATCTTAATTTATTTACAATTTTTGAATCATAACCGCAAAGAGGTACATCATAAGGCATAGCCAAAATTGTATGTGAGTTGTTGTAACGGCAAGTAAATTTACCGTCTACCCAATCAGTATAAACTTCACCGCCAAATTTAACTTCAACAGTTTCTTCAGGTCTTGCGATTTCCCACGCATTACCGTTATCAAGCCATGAATCAGGAAGTTCTGTCTGATAACCGTCAACAATCTTTTGTCTGAATAAGCCGTATTCATAACGGATTGTACAACCGTATGCAGGCAAATCCAATGTTGTAAGTGAGTCGATAAAGCAAGCTGCAAGACGTCCCAAACCGCCGTTACCAAGACCTGCGTCATTTTCAAGTTCGGCAATTTCAGGAAGTGAGTAACCCAAATCATTTAAAACGTGCTGATATTCTTCAGTCTGCATAAGGTTTAAAATGTTTGTGCAAAGAAGTCTGCCCATAAGGAACTCAAATGATAAATAATAAAGTTTTTTTGCACCCATCTTCTTTACAGTCTGATGAGATACGGCCCACTTTTCCATAATTCTGTCACGAACAGTAAGTGCGCATGCAGTATAAACCATATGAGGAGTTGCATCCTCCATAACTTTACCGAAATGTCTGTTTACCTTACCTACAATTTCCTTCTTCAATGCTTCTTCCGACGCCGTCAATTTTGTTGTTGCTGTTGTTTTTGTGTTTTTATTTTGTGCCATACTTTTAGCTTGTGCCATATTTATTTTACACCCCTTTAAAATTCTTCTTATTTCTTGCGAAGATTTCTTATCATTGGTTTATTTTACAGTCTTCTTTTGTGTCGTTTTCTTTGATGCCGTTGTCTTCGCCTTTGCACCTTCCTTAACCGTTTCGGCTTTAGTCGTTGTCTTTGCCGTCGACTTAGCCGATTCAGCCTTTTTAGGCTCTGCTTTAGTTGTTTCGGCTTTTACAGGTTTTGCAGACTCTGTTTTTTCTGTTTTTGCCGTCTTTGCAGGCTCTGCCTTTTCAGCTTTTACAGGTTCAGCCTTTGCAGGTTCTTCTTTTACCGCTTTCTTTGCAGTTGACTTAGCCGTTGTTTTTCTAGTTGTTGTTTTCTTAGCCGCTGTTTTTCTTGTTGTTGTTTTCTTCGCTGTTGTCTTTTTTGCCGCAGGGGCTTTTTTCTCCTCAAAAGGATTTTTAACTTCAACTATTTCAGGCTCTTTTGCACCGTCTGCCGCAGCCTTTGCAGCCACCTCGGCATCTGCCCTTATACTGTCCTCAAAAGTTTCCTTTTTTTCTTGTTTCTTTGTAGTTTTTGCGGCTGTCTTTCTGGCAGGCTTTTTCTTTTCAGGTAAATCATATATACCTGTAAGTTCTTGATACAAGTGAATATATTTATCAGCCGATACATTCCATGAGTAATCTACTGCCATACCGTTATCAACGATTTTCTTCCACTCGTCTTTTCTGTCATAGTAAATCTGCATTGCATACCAAATAATATTTATCATTTCGTCTGCATTGTAGTTTGCGAATGAGAAACCGGTTCCCTCGCCTGTATATTCATTATATGGAATAACAGTGTCTTTAAGTCCGCCTGTTTCACGAACAATCGGAACAGTACCGTATCTCATACTGATAAGTTGTGACAAACCGCAAGGTTCAAATCTTGACGGCATTAAAAATGCGTCACTTGCCGCATAAATTTTACGTGCCATATCATTTGAAAAATAAATTTGTGCCGAGAATCTGTCAGGATACTTCCAAGCATAATGTCTGAAAAGATTTTCATATTTTTCGTCACCTGTACCAAGTACAACTACTTGACAGCCACCGTTGCAAAGTTCCTCAATCTTGTAAGCTACAAGGTCAAAACCTTTTTGGTCTGTAAGACGTGATACAATACCAATCATCATCTTATCGGCATTCACTTCAAGACCTAATTCTTCCTGCAACTTTTTCTTGTTCTCAGCCTTTTTCTTGTGAACTGTTTTTGCTGTATAGTTTTGATAAATAGACTGATCTGTATTCGGATCCCAGTCAATATAAGAAATACCGTTTACTATACCCAAAAGGTCGTTCTGTCTTGCACGAAGAAGATTGTGAAGTCCCTCTCCGTATTCTTCTGTTGTGATTTCGTTTGCGTAAGTTGAACTTACCGTAGAAACCTTGTTTGCATAAACCATACCGCCCTTTAACAAGTTTGCATCCTTGTAGAATTCAAGCTTGTCGGAAGTAAAGTAATAGTCGCTTATACCCATTGCGTCCTTAATCTTGTTGAAATCCCATCTTCCCTGGAACTTCAAGTTATGAATTGTCATAACAGTCTTGATACCCTGATAGAACGGATTATCCTGGAACGTATCAAGGAATACAGGTATCGGTCCTGTCTGCCAGTCGTTACAGTTAATAACGTCCGGTCTGAAATCTATTGTCGGTAAAATTGACAATACAGCCTTTGAAAAGAATATAAACTTTTCACAATCAAGGTGTATAAAGTCATAAGGCTTATCGCCGTTAAAGTAAAACTCATTGTCTATAAAATAGAACTTACAGCCGTTATACTCCAACTCGAAAACACCGACATACTGTTTTCCCAAAGCCATATCGATATAGATATGGTCAATATATTTCATCTTGTCCTTATATTCTTGCGGTATACAGTTGTACAGCGGTAAAATTACTCTTGCGTCAACGCCTTTTTCGTTAAGCGTTGCAGGCAAAGAACCCGCTACATCACCAAGACCTCCTGTTTTAACAAAAGGTGCCGCCTCCGAAGTAGCAAATAAAACTTTCATAACAAATTATTCCTTTCTATATGATTAAATCTTATCTCTATAAGAATTATTTGTCAATAAATATTCTTAAATTCCGTAAAACTTCAACAGAACTGCTCAAATTTTGAACAGTTCTATTATATATTTGTCATTAAAATCTTTATTATTAAATCTTCGTTCCTTTTGATATTGCAAGAGGATAGCTCTCTTGTCCTATAAGTTTTCTTCCTTTTGTTATATTAACTTCCTTATCAAATACAACATGACTAAGTTCAACGTCCTCTTCAATCACAGAATCCTGCATGATGATTGAATTTTTAATGACCGCACCCTTTGCGACTTTTACACCTCTTGAAAGTACACTGTTAATTACAGTACCCTCAATTACACAACCGTCTGAAATAAAGCTGTTCTGTACAGATGCGTCACTTCCGTATTTAGTCGGCGACTGGTCTTTTGTCTTTGTGTAGATAGGATTTTTAGAATTAAACAAGTCACGTCTTATGTCCGAATTTAAGAAATTCATATTATTTCTGTAATATGCTTTAAGTGAATCAATCTTATCAGTATAACCCGTATACTCATATCCGTAAATTCTAAGGCCTGTCATTTTCTTGACAAGTGCGTCCTTTACGAAATCTCTGTCGCCCCTTGCACTGCATTCGTCAACGATACTTTCAAGCAAAGCCTTTTCCATAACGTAAACGTCCATACTTGCCAAACTCGACTTTGGATAATACGGCTGAACCTCAATATCTGTAATACGATTTTCCTTGTCAAGTTCAAGCGTTGTAAATCTTGAAATTTCTCTTTCAGGCATACCTTTCATATCTTTATAAAGAATTGTAACGTCTGCCTGACTTTCGATATGATTTTTTACAACTTCTTCAAAGTCAATATTGTAAATGCTGTTACCGAGCGACAATATTACATATGTCTGCTGACTTCTGTGAATAAAGTCGCTTATACCTGCAAGTATATCTATATTACCCTTTATTGAACCGTATGATACCTTTTCCAGATTTGGAGGAAGTATATTAAGTCCCCAATTCTTTCTGTCAAGGTCCCAAGGCTTACCCGATTTAATGTGATCCATCAAAGATGAGTAATTTGCTTCTGTCGCAACACCGATATTTGTTATACCCGAGTTTGCCATACACGAAAGCACGAAATCTATTATTCTGTATCTTCCTGCGATAGGAAGTGCTGAATTTGCTCTTATATCTGTAATCGGAGGTATTCTGTCATTACTTGTCAGAATAATACCCATAGTATCTCTTCTCATTGGCTCTGTCCCCTTTCCTATGCTTCTACCATACTGCCCTTGCAAATATCTTCTTCAACGCCGACTTCGGCACCGCTTTCGATAAGAACAAGATCATTGGTACACAATTTTGATGCATATTTGTTATCGTCCGAAGAATTAACTCCGACTTTCGCACCGTCACCTATAACTGCGTCTGCACCTATAACAGCTTTTTCAATTACAACATTCTTTCCGATTTTTGCACCCGGCATAATTACCGAATCACTGACAACACTGCCTTCTCCGAGTTCAACGCCGCCGAAAATAACCGAATGCTTTATTTCGCCGTCAATAAAGCAGCCCTCTGTTACGGTTGAATTTGTTATCTTAGCATTTTGTCCAACATAATGAGGAGCAAGTGCCATATTTCTTGAATAGATACTCCAACTTCTGTCGTTTAGATCAAACTTAGGTGGTTGGTCAACAAGATCCATATTTGCCTCCCACAAGCTATGAATTGTGCCGACATCTTTCCAATAGCCCTCAAATCTGAATGATACCATCTTTTCGCCGTTTTCAAGCATTGTAGGAATTATATTCTTACCGAAGTCATTTGCAGAACTTGGGTCACGTTCGTCAGCCTCCAAATACTTTTTAAGCACTTCATATGTAAATATGTAAATACCCATTGACGCAAGATTACTCTTAGGCTCTGCCGGTTTTTC
>ENA-OPEE01001785-OPEE01001785.1-human-gut-metagenome-genome-assembly--contig:-NODE-1785-length-14666-cov-5.206899_pt1 | contig 14666 bp, 10 predicted proteins | sample MGYA00241263_ERZ501506 | MGnify/ENA primary metagenome ERZ501506 (study PRJEB25962, sample SAMEA2042626) | human gut metagenome | biome: human gut; feature: human-associated habitat; material: faeces...
ACAAATCACAACAGTGGTGATATAATTTCCCCACTTCTGGGGGGACTCCTGCCGATATCGACGAATACTAACAAGGGATTAGCAATGAGAACAGCATATTACGATCTTATTCAAGGCAAATTATACAAGATTTCATATAAAGAAGAATTACATGTATACAAACCTATAATATGTTTACTATATGTACTGAAAGATGGTATATCATCTTACTATGTAGCCTCATTAAGTGGATATCGTAATGGGGTTTCCCATTATAAATTGATATGTGGAAATGAAATCCAATTTAAGCTGTATCAAAAGCTAAACAGTAGCAAATATGACTTTATACTGGAATGTCCTGAGAATTCAGGTGGTTTTATGGAAATAAAAGCCATGAATGATTTAACGGTTATTGAAACAACAGAATCATTAAGTGATTGGCAACAAATTGTAACAGAATAATAGCATAAGTTGAGAGCTGGGGGGACTTTTCACTAGTTTGAATCTGTACCCTTTCATGCCACAACGTAAATTGACCACAGACGAAGAGGTAAATAGTGCAACTGCAAGCGGAATGTATCATGTGACCGGAGATAATGGAATTAGTGTTGTTCTCAATTATTCCATAATGATAGTTTTTAACGATGGACAAGGATATGTAATTCAAATGGCATTCCGCTTGGGAGCTGATGTTGCTGGTTTCAGACGTTGTTTGAACGGAGAGTGGGGAGATTTTAGAACTTTTGTATTGGCTTCTTAGAAACATGGATTACCTTTGCACCGCACATGGCGTTGTGCATATCAGGATCGGGTGGAACCGGCTTGTACCGGACCACCCGTTTTTTATACCCAAGAATCCCCCCAGATCGGTATCATGGACTTTATTCTGTTAAGATTTTAGTCCAATTTTGCCAATTGTTATACCATTGTATACGTTTAAATACATTATCGTGTCGGAAAAAAAACTGAAGTTTACAATTACTCGATCCGTCCATAAATCCCAATGTCAATAGACCTCCCGGTGAAGAATCTGTAGGTAAATTGGTAGAACCAATATATGCAAAAACAAATTCATTCATTGGGGTTTCATTAGCATCCACTGTCTTCATTCCTTTATCCTTAATGCATGAGGCAATCCCTATCAGTCCCCCCAGATCGGGTTTGTAGCACGATATCATGTTGGGAAACTTGGATTAGCTATTATATTCCATTCGCTCCATTTACCATTGTTTACATTCATTGTACGAACAGCTAAGACGCCATTCCCGGTCACTTGAAAAACACAAGCATTATTATCATCCATCCTAAATACTAGAATAAGACCACCTCCTGAAAGGGTGTCAGTAATAGCGCCACTAGGTCGGTATATACCGGTTGGGGCTTGTAGTATGCTTCCTTCATATATACTTCGTGTTCTAAACCACGTATCATTTATTCCCAACAGTCCCCCCAGGATTGTAGCTAATTGCTGTTTTGTAACTTTTGCCACGTCATTTCCTTTTACAACCAACGCATAATCAAAGTCCGTCAACTGCGATACTTCATTTAATTTTTTATCTGCCATAATCGTATTTTTTTTAATTATTTATTACTACTTGATTTTCTACCACTTGAACATAGCCACCCGAAACAAGATTTTCCAAATCGAATGCCATGCCTATTCCACTGTCACGGATACAGAGATAAAGAACTTCCTTATCGGTGTAATACTTGCCTTCCTCCAGTACCATGTTATGTACCCAAGGTATAGGATCATCCAATGTACCGGAGTGTTCTATCTGCACAACCTTGTACAAGGATTCCGTACCCGTTCCCGGCTTCCAGTCCTCCTGCGGTGTATGTTTCTGTACAACCTCGTAGAGTGTACCATCATAGCGGAACCGGAACGACACATCAACTTCCGTACCTATCAGATCTTCCCATGCCGGAAAATAGTCTTTCTTTAACAATGCTTCTTCTGTAGTAAGCCCGGCATTGTTGATATTCGCTGAGATATCATTGAGCAACGTATCCACACGGTCAAGTGCTTCAACGTCTATAGCCGCCACATCAATAAATGATGCTTCGGCAATCATCTGCTCCTTCTGCTTCGATGTGATCTCTTTCCACACGGCCACATCCTCAGGGCTGTTTATCAACACCTGATTTTCAAATCTTCGTTCCGACAGAGGCATATCCTCGGCCTGTGTCAGATAACAATCATAACCTGCTTGTAATATCATATCTTTTACTCAATTAAATCCATACGTGTTATATACCAATGGTTGTTAAAGGCCTTCATCTCCAAAACATAAGGCCTTGCCATCAGAATTTCTGTCTTATTGTTATATGATCCCGCCAGTCCGCAGAAATAGTTCGTAGCCTTGTACTTGTCCGGATTCTTAGCCACCCTTGATGTCATGTCTACTACAAACTCCAGTTTCAATCCGTTCCATGATGATGCGGGAGGAAGGGTTATGGTTCCGCCAAGACCATCAGCAGAAAAGAATGTAGATCCCTGAGTGGAAGGATTCACAGTCATGTTACCTTCCGAATCAGCCAGATTATCCATATCGCTTCCCGGTGAATAGAAGAGAGTGGCGGTGATTATACCTGTCACATTTGCCTTCGTGGAAACAAATTCACCCAGTTCATTCACCCGGTACGGAGCACTGCCCGGAACACCACCGCCAGCCCATATCCTTACAGGTGTCGTACCGGCTTCCTTGCTGCTTCCTCCTGTAAGACCGGCTACAACATTGTTATTTGAGTCCTTTATTATCAGTTCATTGCCTTGGACGAAATCAAGACTGGCGTTCTTGGCAATAATAAGACTGGTATAGATAGGACCAACATTACTTAATTCCGTCCAGTAGGTAGTGTTGGTATAGGTTATAGAAGACGAAGATGTATGTGTTTTAATACACTTATAAACATCCCATCCGTCCACCGCACTATTGTTTCTCACCATTACGATATCAATATACCGCGTGCCGCTTGTAAGGGCTTCGTCATTTCTGTACGTTACCCCGGTTGTCCATTCGGAATCCCGTATGATACAGCCCTGTATTCCTTGTACGCCCTGATCTCCTTTGTCCCCCTTTTCACCATCATCACCCTTGTCGCCTTTTTCTCCGGTATCGCCCTTCTCAGCCCATACGTCATATTCGGCTGTATTCACTTCACCCGTCAAGCAGTATCCGCCATCGCTGAACGTGAACCGGTTGCCGGCATTATCCGTCCAACACCACAAGGGAGGATTCGTAGTGGATGCCTTGGCTACATAAGAGCCACCACCCATCGAAACGACACCCATCTTGGGAACGACCATTCCGGTCTTGAACTGCCCCATTTGGGTGTAACCCTGTCCATCCACGCCATCCTGAATCATCGGCACGCTCTCTATATCAACCAATACACCTTTCGCATCATAGAATGAAAATATGATTTTGGAAGAAATGGATGAAGAAGGAATAGAGGCACCATTACTGGTACTGATTTCAGAACCGTTATCTATGGCGTATTTCAAGGTTCCATCCGTAGTGACTTCCGAAACACCGCCAACTGTTTTCATCCTCGTTGCAGAAATCCCGGAAACGGAATACGTACCGTCTTTCTTCTTCACAATATTGCTCGCCGAAGTGACCAGACTATACAATACCGCATTCTTACCGCCACGTACACCGGCAAGCGTGAACTTGAGTACACGTGACTGTTCCACACCGTCAGCCATAGCCTTCACGGTAATTGATATCTCAGTACGGTCAGCAAGAGCCGTTCCTTTCGCTACAGATAATGTAATATCACCCGTAGACAAGTCATAAGAGGATGTTACACCTGTCACGCTCTGCACGGATATGGAGGAAAGGGAAAGCTTTGTTGCTCCGTTCCACATGGATGCTGTTGTCGTAATTGACACCTCATCCACAGTTTTCCCATTTTCGTCCAATGCAGCATTATCCATCTGGTTATCCAAGTCGGCACTGATCGCATTGAACGAATGGTTAGCCCACGGTTCGGGAGTAGAGAAAGCACCCCATATACCGTCCTTCTTCGTTCTTTTGCTTACCCATTCATAGGGTATGCTTGCCGACACGCCTACAGGATCATCATTCCAGCCGGAAGGCACATAATCGTCAGTCTGTGATGTTTCCGGAGTGGAAGGTCTTGTATTCGTCGTGGTGTTCGTGAAGATAAACTCATGATCTTTCGCATCCCTTCCGTCTTTTCCGCTTTGGACAAGAAGTTCATATTCATCGGTATTTATCTCTCCTGTAAGACAATAACCGCCATCGCTGAACGTAAACCGGTTGCCGGCATTGTCCGTCCAGCACCATAAGGGAGGATTTGTAGTGGCTACCTTGGAAAGGAATGAACTTCCTCCCATTGTAACGATACTCATTTTGGGAACAACCAAGCCGGAATACCACGGACCGCTATTGGTCACGCTCACACCGTCCTTTCCCGGTGCTCCCGGTGTTCCCGTATCACCTTTAGACGCAATTTCCAGCCAGTCGCCATTAGATCCCGGTACAGAGGACGAACCATCCTCATTGATACACGCCCACATGCTTCCGTTATAAGACAAGCTGTCGTAGTAATCGTAATGTACGCCAGGTATATAGCCTTCCTCACGGAAATTCAAAGTCTGCACAGGTGTTCCATCCGGCTTTATCTGCTTGATGATACCTGTCATATATATATTATTCAGATACATGGAATAACCGTCCATGTTCAGTCCGAATATATTCAGATTGGAAAGGTCGCCATATTGTAGGGCAACATTGGCGGCGGAGATCTCCCATGTATTCTGTTTCCACAACATACGGGTGTAAGTCCTTGTTTCGTAGACTGAGGTCTGGCGCTCCGTATTAGTGAAACTGCCGTATGCCACGAAAGTCATCATCTCAAAAGGATCGAAAGAAGAAGACCACGATGAAGAAGTGGGGCGCAACTGGTACTTGAATGTTTCGTTTCTTTCACCTGTAACTTCCGTAACCGTGAAATAGACTGTACAGAATCCGGCAAAACGTCTGTTGCCCTTTCCATCGTCGTAATCCTCCGTAGCGTTCCCGGTGATGTTATGATAGATACCCATACAGATATCTCCTACTGCGACAGCACCAATCTCACCATCTTCCAGCTTAAGTGTACATGTCTTGGTCCCTGTATCTACCGTTTCTATAATGCCGGCTCCGGGCGCACGCCACTTGTCGCCCAGCGTGACCATCACACGATTGTATCTTAATTCGGGAACTTCGAGAAACCGGCGGATAAACATGCTCTCAAACTCCCCATGCCCTGTATCGAATATCTTGGCTCCGAATCCGGTTAAGCCGCTTGCAAAACCATTCTTTCCGAAAACAGCACCGGCAAACATACTGAGAAGAAATTTAGTGGAATCCGCCACGTCCTTCCGCAAGAATATCTCTTTCAGCTTCTCCGCACTGTTCTCTATCTCAGTCATTACACGCAATGCGCTCATCACATCCTCATCGGTGTAGGTGACATCCTTGTCACCCTGCTTTACGATGCGGTTTATCAGATTCCCGGCTATCTTAAGACCTTTGAGGTAATTAATGATCCCTTGCGCATCATCATCGTTCAATGCGGAAAGGAACCAGTTTTGTACAGGCGTGTCCTTATCCAGTGTGTATGCGGAGTTGGCGTGATCGGCGTTGGTGACATCTCCCCCTCCGCCACCACTGCCGCCACCGCCGTTCTGCTTTATCTCTTCAACCTCAATGGAGATCTTACTAAAGTTGCTGTTGATGCGGTCTGCCGTTTCGCTCCAAGTTCCTGTTTTGTTTATTGTATTAAGCTCCATATATCCTGTTCCACTTTTACCATTCCGCATCCGGATGCACTTCAACGGACAGATGATTCATTATTCTGATGATTAATTCTCGTATCATAAATATATGTTTTGAGTGTTACTGATAATTTTCCGAGTTATTCTACAGATTTATAATAGCTAATACAACCGGTTCATACGCTCTTCCTATTTCACGCAATCCACCGCTATCATAACTCGGATGAACCCCGTCTCTTCCATTTTGTAGGACTGTCGTAGTTGCACCGTATAAATCACATAGTGATTTTTCAGAAAGTGAGCCATATCCATATATATTGTCCATCATCGCATAAACAGGAACAAGAGTAACATAGTCGCTATAAGGATTACCTGTATCATCGTTTCCTTCAAACAGTGATATGATTTCTTCGGCAAATGACAATACACTATATTTCTTAGGGCTGTTGTTGTTATTACTACCGCCCGAAAAAATCATAAGTTCAGCACCATAAACCTCTAATCCAAAAACGAATTTAGTATCCGGATACTGGTTGTGAAATTTATCAATAATTTGTTTCGCACGTAATCTGGCTGTCTGTACACTTTCTGAATTTACGTCCTCATAAGACTTTACCTCGTTGTATCCCCACTGGAGAATGAAGATGTCAGGAGCATCAAATCCCCAATAATCGAAGTAGTATTTGAAATCCAACTCATCAGTTGACGGATTCCAGAACGGATTATACCTCGCATCATCCGCAGATGTGTATGTAATCGTTGCATCACCGGCCAGAGTGTTACCATTAGCGGATTGTGTTTTTGTGATTGTACCGCTTGACGGGAAATTCCCTGTTCCTGACGTATCATCTTCCGTACCATCACCATAATTAGGGTCAGAACTGAATTTCCCCAATTTTAGTTTTCCGCTATATTTACCATCACTCCCTGCTGTCAGTCTGAATCCTCTCACTACCCAAGATATATTATTCCCATCCAAGTAAGACGTACCGGGATAGCCTGTAACCGGTAATTCTGTAATCCCCGAAACGGTCAATATCTTTGCTGCCCCTTTGGGTTCCGTGATAAAGGACATGTTCCCACCACTCTGTACCTCACCCCAAATATCTTCGGCATAACTGGAACCGGTAGTTTTAGTGCGGTTAATCATGGTTCCGATATATTCAACCGTAACATTATCTTCTTCAAGCAAATTTTTCAATTCAACTTGCCAGCCACCCAGATCAGATATACTATCCCCACTATCCAATATCTTAACTGTCTTATGGGATGAAGGATTGGCAAGTATATTAAATTTGACTTGCAGTTCTTGCAACAATTTTCCAAATTTTCGAAGCGTAAGCTTATTATTAAAAACAGATGCAGCTACGGGGACTCCTGACAATTGCCTGTCGAAAACCTTTAATGTGGTGTTTGACACTGAGAAATCAAAGTTATCATGACATGAGCACTTTATAGCCTGCTTATAATATAAATTATTTTGCCGATTGGCTTTGAAATACAAACTGGACGGCAATACTAATTTTGCCGGGAAAACTTCTTCATTTATAATTTGCTTAACTTCATCCTGTGTCGTTCCGCTGCCTATGCCTTCGGGTAAACTTTCCTCGCTAATTACATAATGAAAAGGCTCGTATTCAGTTGCGGTTGAACCATACTCAATCTGTCCTTCTGTCTTGTAATTTGAAGCTAAGAATGTCGCTCTGACATAGGCTGTATTACTTTCCAATGTAATGGTTAAGGTCTGTTTATTTTGAGTGGAAGTTATGAATGTCTTATCCGAATCGTATTGGCTGAAATAAATTGGCCCCAAAGCAAGGGGATGGGCTGTTATCATCTTTCCTCCCTCTACGGCTATATAACCGGACGTCACATAAGTGGTGCTGTTAGCAACAGTTCCATCCTGACGCAAAAATCCATTACCTGCCTTATCCGGATCAAATAAGTTTTTTCCGACCACCACTTTAGGCATTTGACTCTGTAATGTATCTAATGTTGCATTAGTATTATTTATCGCCTCTTCTTGTTTCGCAAACCTTTGCTCATTATCATAATTCTCTGTATATGGTTCATAGGATGTTGCAGTGCTTCCCTCAAAGAACATTGCATTATCAATGACAGCAGTTGATATGCTTAATCTGATGTAAGCAGCGTTTGACGGTGAGGTAGTCACGCCTGATTTGGCCGCTTCTTCTATCGCATTAAATTCTTTGTCAAACCAGACATTTGATGCACCGCCCGTATTCGTATTTTGGATATAATATGATGTATTTGGATTGACTTTGATATAGTGAGATAAAGACAGGGTTGAATTCGTTTTTAAATTACCTGAGGCATCAATATAATACCCATTCTTTACGGTTAATTTGTTAAATAAGTTCTTACCCAACGAAACACTTTTCTTATCCGCCATTTGTGTTTCAAGTTCTGTCTTATCAGCCGCCATTTGTGTTTCAAGCCTCACAAACTTCTGCTCGTTATCATAGTTGTCGGTAAAAGGCTCATAGGATGTTGCCACATCTCCAAGCTCCATCTGCGCTGCACCCAACTGAGATTTAGATATTGACAGTCTTATATAAGCTGCATTTTCAGGGGTGGTAACAGTTCCGTCCTTAATTGCAGTCAATACTTTTAAATTATCGTCAAAGATAACGTGATATGCTCCACCAACACCTGTCTTACTAATATGATATTGTGTATTGCCTTCTATGGAGATGTAGACTGTTACGCAATATGAGGAGAGCTGTTTTAAACTTCCGTCTTGCCCCAAATAATATCCATCTGTCAGATTCGATGGATTTATAATATTTTTTCCGACAGAGTATTCTTTTTTCCCTGATATTCTAGCATCTATTTCGGATATTTCCGTAGTCAGGCTCTTGCGACCATTCGGGTTAACCACCGCATCGGTTGTGGTAGCCGGGTAAATGGTTTGGCCACCCTTGGTCAGCTTATATATTTTTGCCATAATAAATCTCCTATATTTTTAGATTAGTAACTGTTTCTTCTTCCTCTTCCGGTGGCAAAGGAGGTACAAAATCACTCAGCACATCTTCATATTCATTATCCGACAATGGGAACGCCTGAATTGTATTATATGCGGCATAATCGGGATAAGATGTTATTTCCACCGTGCTTTCATCGGTTTTCCCGGTAGTCAGTACGATTCCTGTATCTTCAACGGAAACAAGGTTGCAGATGCCATCCTGAAAGTCGGAATCGGATATGAAGTATTCACGTTTGACCTTCAACATACCGGGAGAAAAACAGGGGTTGTCAAAAGCGACAAGCAGGTTGCCGTCTTCCATGCGGCTGCAACCGACATACTCATGCCCGTCAAAGGAGGCTATGAACTTTCCCTTGAACGGATTGAAGTAAGTGAACCGGAAAGGAGTATTCACATCCCCGTTCAAGTTCTTCTCTATGATTTTAAAATCGGACTGATAATTAATTCTTATCATAACTCTTATAATATTGATGTTACATCGTCTATCTCCTCGGCTGTCAGGTATCCGTTCAAGTCAACACTTCCGCCACCTCCTGTCGTGCCTGTAGGACTCCATTTCCCCTTTGTTTTGCATTCATATATAGGACCCGGTATGGTGTCACCCACAACAGCCCAGTCACCTACAACAGGAGATGGAACAGCCTCTTCCAGTGATTCAAGAGTAGAGAACAACCCCTTGTTGCGGATACCGTTCTGCTTGACCTTCTCCACTTCGGTAGAAGTCTTGCTAAAGTTGTTGTTAAGACGGTCTGCCGCCTCACTCCAAGTTCCTGTTTTGTTAATAGTATTCAGTTCCATATCACTTCACTTTATTTGGGCAATTGGTTTTGATCCCATACAATCTCAGAACCTTTAACCATAATTATGCGTCCTCCCATTATCTGGGTCTGATATATATAACCGTCACTTCCTTTTTGCTCCGCGACCATACTATCCGGGCGGAAATATAATCTATCACTGCTAGAAGGATCGAACATGGAAATACTGGGAATCATCCCTCCAAGTCCGTACTGTAGGGAGATACTGAACAGTTCTTCCTCATTATAATCATACATTCTGATAGACGGTACGGAATACTCATCCTCAGGGGATATTACGATCTTGTAACCATTGGATGATATGACATTGACAGTACCACTAAACTCTCCCTCTCCCTTTATCCATATATTGCCATCCTCATCAATCTTAAAATTTCCGTTAGGTGACTTTACATTTTTAAAGATTCCGCTTTCCGCATTGACTTCACCTCTGAACTTGCCACCTAGAGCATAGATATATCCTCTTAAGAACACATCACCGCCATGAGTGGCAACGAAGTTCGCCATGTTCGCCCATTCCGTATCTGTGGGCTGGTAATTAGGATCATTACGGAACCTCATTACAGTCAGTATCGCCTGTTCAAGTTTTCCTCCTGCCCAAAACGCCACATCATCATCGTCATTGTATATGCCGCTAACTCCGGCTGTGACCTTCTGTAACTTGCCATTCTTGTAATTACCCAGTTGGATCATATTGGCCAATATCAGACCACCAAGAATATCCACAGATCCATCCTTGATCGCACTGGCGATATAATTGATTGACTGGAAACCGGCTGTTGCCTTGTCATTGTCAAGAATTGAAGGCTTCCAGTCAGTAGCGATGGTTCCACGCTCTAACTGAAGGTCACAAACGGTTGCGGTACCACTGACAAGAAATATACCACTGCCATTGAAGGTGATCTTATGGGTATATCTCTGATAAGAGGATGTGAGAGGCTGAGAAACACTAAAAGAACCGCACGAAACAGACACAGACGTACCCTTTGCTTTATAACTGATAACATAACTTTCTCCTTTAATCAATGATACGGACTGGGACAAACTACCGATTGCAGCAGAGTACCCGGAGCCGGCATCACTGTCCGCAGATACGGTAGCCACACCCGTCCAATATTCCAGTTGCTTGCTAAAAAGTTCGGTATCCGCCGATAGCTCGGTAGCGGCAGACAGGTCCTCTGTTTCATAATCTCCGGTAAACCCGGAATTACGCAACAGATTGACACTTCCGACAGCCGCATTGTCTATCGCATCCTTAGCCTCTTGGGCAAGATCAGCCGCCGCCTGTATCTCATCCGGCAAGCCTTCCATATTCTTCCATCCGGTGGAACCCTGCTCGATATGGAACATACCCTTGATATCAACACCTTTATCCTGAGTGTATTCCATGTAAGTGGTCCGGTCCTTGTCACCAATGTACGTATCTCCGTACACCTTCATCCGGGCCTTGCCGGTAGACCTGTCAAAATCAAAAGAAATGACATCTTTCCCGGTCAAGGTAAAATCATTAATACCCTGATACATGATGATGGACGGAGAAACTTCGTTCACCGAAGAGAGAATTATCGCCGCCTGTCTGGTGATATCAGTCTTATGGCCCAATCCCACGATATCATCACCTGCCACCGGAACATCGTTCTCGACATTAGGATCACACACGGTCTTGGACAGGTCTATATAATTCTCACCTACTGCTGTGACCAACCGCCAGTAATAGCGGTTGCCGACATGATGCGAAATGCCTGTCTTGATATTGCACTCCTGTGCGATGGCGAGAGATCCCGGAGTAAACTGGTTCTCTATCTCAATTCCGTCTTCCTCTTCCTTGAAATAACAACGGTAGACATCATCCAACTCATCCACACGGTTGCATTTCATGCCTGCATGGGAAATCACCTGCTCGCCACCTACATACGTCTTCTTCTTTACTTCAAGCTCGTCAAAAACGGCTTTGACCTTGACATACAGATAATCAACAACAGCCTGTGACATACCGTTCTCAAGTACAGTAATTCCACTACCGTTCTTACCTATAAGTAAACCCTTCAAAAAAGTGATCAGCTCATTGGCTGTGTCGTTATTTATCTTTGAGATAAAATAACGGGATATTCTGCCAAGAATATCTGACACGTTGAGAGAGACACCCATCCTCTCACCTATGATATCCCCGGCTATCTCTGTAATCGTACTTCTCAAAGCGGAAACATTGGCGGACAACTTATCTGTTAGCTCCACGGATATATCATACAGGCAATTTTTATCCGCCTTACAAGTAAATGAGTTCACATACATGAAGTATTCCTTATCATTATACTTTATGTATATACGCGAGTTCTCATTCAACAGACCAGCTAACATACTGTTTTCTGCAAGGAAGACACGTGAGAAACTTACGGAAAAAGAGAACTTCTCATCGTTGTTTTCAGACATATACTTTATCAACGCCTCATCTAATCTCTTCTCGGCGGCAAGCACAAGAGATTTCGGCATTTTAATACCTGTAATCACAAACTTATCCCCAACAGAAGGTTTATAGTTATTTGTGGCATTAGGCATAACAACCCCGAAAGTAGTATTGTCCTTTTTTACCGCAATCCAAACCTCATTTGTAGAAGTGTTTTGTTGGCTTTCTATATATTGGGATGTTTGTGAAGTAACCTTCTGTTCAAAATCTCCTGCTGGTAAGTTCCCGGAAGAATCCACCAATACAGGATTGAATGCCCTTCCCGGCTCATTGTCCTTATAGGTAACTCCTATTTCAAACTCGCAAGCAGCACAATTACCCGTAGTCATATTGATTACAGCCGTACCACCCTCCAAACCCTGTTCGAACAGGTTAAAGCCGTAATCTCCATTATATATATGTAATTTTATGTAGAAATAAGAATGTACATACTCATCCGTGCCATTGAATATATTATTCCCTTCTCCTGTTCCGAGTTCGTCACTATCGTTATCATCAAAAGCAATATCCGCAATCTCACCAAATAACTGTCCCGAAGCGTTTGTTACATTTTCTATGGTAGGCTTTATATCGCTAAAATCTACCTTTATCTCTTTTACTTTCTTAGAAGAATATGTATTTTTGAAAAAATAGTAATCATTTGTACCGGGTATTTTATACGTATCGTTAAGTGCATTGTAGAATCTTTCCGCTCCATTTGTTTGTCTATAAATGGAAGGCATAAGGTTTTGCGTGCGTTCTATAGTACCTTTTTCATCATCATTCGGATAGTAGAAAGGTATGTTGTCAGAGCTACCAACACCAGTAACGCGATTGACGGTCTTATAATTGGCGTTTGTCTTTTTTATTGATACAAGCCCTTTCTTGTACTCGAAAGGAGTAGAAATTACATTCTCTGTATATCCTATGTGACAAACCTTACCTACAAAGTAATAAGGAAGTTCGTATATGGTATATATGGACTGTAACGCTTCTGCAAGGTATACGCTGTCAAGAGAAACAAGTTTGCTTTCAGAAGTAATATCTTCATCAATCACTATCGAATATCCGATACCCGATTTTGCCATTGAAGCGTTAAGGCGACCAACAAACTCGTTTATATCCCCCATGAACTTGACGGAAGTGGAATTGGAGTGATACGTGTCTTCCCCGGCTGTCACCACGTCCATGAAATATACGTTTTCCAGCACGATACGTTCTGAAACGAATTGAAGCTCATGCTTGTACATGATACTCTTGTTGTCCTTTGAGGATGTAGGCACTTGGTCAATATAATATTTTTCCCCCCTAAACTCAACAAACTCTTCTCCTGTCCATAGTTCGTCTAAGCATGAAGGATAGTTCAGTGTAGCGGTCAGTGTGGGAGTTCCTGCCATACGTTGTGCCGTATAGGTGTACTCACCTAATTTTGCAGGCATATCAGCATTCGGAAATTTTACTTTACTTCCTTGCGTATCAAGTTTTAATATGTACAGACTTTCCTTTTCCATTTATTCTTTTACCACATCAATTTGTTCCGTAACTCCTTTGTCCTTTTTTTGCTGTTTCTCCAACAGCTTTTGAGCCTCTTCCTTCTCCTTTGCTATACGTTGTTCTTCATCGGGAACGGATTCGGTGTTTTTCTCAATGGCTGTTTTTGTGGAAAGAATGCCGGCTTGCTTCATTGAGATAAGTATGTTATTATACTCCGTTGCGCTGAACGGTTGCCATATTTTGAACTTACAGCTAACACGAAGTTTTTTAAACTCGGTGACGGCATTAAGATTTTCACTTTTGTTTACAAGCTCTTTGGCAAGCCCTTCCTTGAACAGACGCATCATCTTGTCGGCGAAATTCTGCCACTCGATAACACCCTGTTGGGCGTTCTTCAAGTCCAAGTCACGGGTAAGCGTGATAGCCAGTGCGCTTATGTCACCGCTCGACTTGACATCCTTCGGTAAAAGGAAAGTGCAGGAAGTGTTTATCTGTATCTTCTCGAACAGGTCTTGCAGACTGTCAAGCATTCCTTGCGGACTGGGGGGTGCTTTAAACTCTGCACTTCCGTTCCCGTCCATTGACTTGTCCTGCAAAATGATACTTCCGGCAAGTTTCTTGGTTGTCTCGGATATATTTCCTTTGATATACAGTATTCCCCAGCCATGCCTTTTCTGAATGACAAAGAAGATGTTATAGATAATCTCGTAAATCTCAATAAGGCTTTGACCGTTGTTCCACGCCACATCACCACGTTTGGTGCACAATGGTATCTCGCTGAAACCGTGCTCAATCGGAGTTTCCCTTACAAAACCGTCCTCTGCGGCTTCTTCACCGTCTCTTGGCGTGTGCATACGGTACATGTAGGTATCATCGTAGCTGTCAATATATTCCACACCGTTTTCATCGGCATAGTAGACGCTTTCAAGAAGCCTGTCGCCGTTGTTGTCATTGTGCGATATGATAACGTAACCATCCTCATAGCTTATCAGACGGCATTTGATACGTCCCTTATAGTCATAATAGAACAGAAGTCCGGCATCGCCTGTGGCAAGCTGCGAACGGACTGCCTTTGTACGCCATCCATATTCCTGTCTACCCAATACTCCTTGATTGTGGAATAGTTGGCTTTAT
>ENA-OPEE01001795-OPEE01001795.1-human-gut-metagenome-genome-assembly--contig:-NODE-1795-length-14621-cov-2.567761_pt1 | contig 14621 bp, 10 predicted proteins | sample MGYA00241263_ERZ501506 | MGnify/ENA primary metagenome ERZ501506 (study PRJEB25962, sample SAMEA2042626) | human gut metagenome | biome: human gut; feature: human-associated habitat; material: faeces...
GTTTCTTTTATTACCTGATTCCTGGAATTCGGCAAAATTCAAAGTTATGAATGGTAATAAGCAAACGGGTCTCACGCACCTTCATGTATATACTTTTGTTATATATCGAACGGAGCGTGAGACTGTTGCTTATATGTCGTCATAACGGTTTGCCGAAACCCCAGGAAAAGACATATTGCAGCAGTTCTCACGCTTTTTTTTAGTTAACCATAAGTGATAAAGAGTATAAAATGAAGTCACACACAAAGAGTTTACGTTTTAACCATAACCCCTTAAACCTGATACTCGGTGCCAGAAGAAAACAAGGACTGCGCATCGGCTATATGGAAGCTGCATTAAACGGCTTCTATCTCAACTGCATAAAAACCGGAGTACATCCGCAGCAACTAGCCCAACTGCTATCGGAGAAATTCCATTGTATAGACACCATTTCTTCCAGCCAGTTATTTCTGTTTCTCATCAACGAAGGAAACAGGTCTTCATACGCTATCATGCTCCCCTATTTGCTCTCTACAGAGAACTTACAGCAGTTTGAAAACACCATCCGCGAACGCTTCTATGGAATAGACCGCTTCATTCAGCAAGGCAGAAATCTATACAATTTCAAAGAGTATATAGAAGAAAGAGGAGATCCGATTGTATGGATTAATGACTTGGAGAGAGGGGTTATCGGATGGGATATGGCACAAGTAGTCGGGCTGGCACGGGCTGCCAAAGACTGCGGTTACATCTCCAGAGAACAAGCTTGGGAATACATCGAACAAGCAAGCGCAGCGTGTGCCGAAATCCTCCGCACACCGGAAGAAATAGACAAGAGTTTCCTCATCGGAGGAGCGATGAAATCGAATAAAATAGAAGATTGGGAGGAATTAATCCTATGCTACTCTCTTCTCAGAAACAGCAGAGAGTAGTTATTTCTCACGGTCGACCACATAGTCCAGATAAGTCCGGAGGGCCACACAGATATTGGATTCAGGCAGAGAAGCCAGCAAATCAAATGCTTTCTTTTTATATTGTTCTATGATCCGGCAGGCATATTCAATACCGCCATTCTCCTTGGTAAATTGAATCAGACGAACAATTTCATCGGGAGTAGCCGTACCTTCCTTCACCTTCAACGCTGTTTGCTCCGCCCATTCATCTTTCGTAGTATTCAATGCATACAGGACAGGCAGCGTCAGCTTACCTTCAAGCATGTCATTACCGGTCGGCTTACCGATTTTCTTGCTATCAAAGTAGTCGAAAATATCATCTTTAATCTGGAAGCAGATGCCGATATATTCACCCAGCAGACGGGCAAAAGCAACTTCTTCTTCCCCCACCTCTACCGACAGGGCAGCCGCCTCGGCACAAGCAGCGAAAAGTGCCGCCGTTTTTTTACGTATTACATCAAAATAAACTTCCTCCGAGAAGCTATGATTACTTACATTCGAAAGTTGAAGCAACTCTCCTTCAGCAAGCTTCTGCCCCAGCGAGGATACCAGACGGATAATCTTATAATTATTGGTCTGCTCGGCATGCACCAGACTGGTAGCCAAAAGATAATCACCCGCCAGTACAGATACCTTATTATTGAAAACGGCATTCACCGAAAGCTGGCCGCGACGTTCGGTGCTCTCGTCGACTACGTCGTCGTGTACCAGACTGGCCGTATGAAGCAACTCCAAAGAGACTGCCGCATGAAGAGTAGCAGGAGAAACAGCACTATAAAGACGTGCCACCAATAGGACAAGAATAGGACGCATCATCTTACCATTCCTCTTGCGTATATGAGTTATTACGCTATCGAGCAATGCGTTCGAATCAGAAAGAGGGCTATCAAAAAGATCCTTAAAATCCTCCAGCTCCGCTTCAATCGGGGTTTTGATAAGTGAGATACTATCCATTCATAACACTATTTGAGCACAAAAGTAATAATAAAACGCTTAATACGGTATTTTTTTGTACTTTTACCATGAAAAATTAATTAAATCTATGGAGTCAGACAATAAATTATTTCTTTTAGACGCTTATGCACTGATATATCGGGCTTATTACGCCTTTATCAAGAATCCCAGAATCAACTCCAAAGGGTTCAATACTTCAGCCATTCTCGGCTTTGTCAATACCCTCGAAGAGGTGCTGAAAAAAGAGAACCCGTCACATATAGGAGTAGCCTTCGACCCCTCCGGCCCTACTTTCCGCCACGAAGCTTTCGAACAATATAAAGCCCAGCGCGAAGAAACACCGGAAGCCATCCGCCTCTCCGTACCTATTATAAAGGAGATCATACACGCTTACCGCATCCCGATTCTGGAAGTGGCAGGCTACGAGGCCGATGACGTGATCGGGACCCTCGCCACAGAAGCCGGGCGCCAAGGCATCACTACTTATATGATGACCCCTGACAAGGACTACGGTCAGCTGGTGACAGACAATGTATTCATGTACCGCCCCAAACATACGGGAGGCTTTGAAGTGATGGGCATCGAAGAAGTGAAAGCGAAATTCGATATCCAGTCACCCGCACAAGTGATCGATATGCTCGGACTGATGGGCGACTCTTCCGACAATATCCCGGGCTGCCCCGGTGTCGGTGAAAAGACCGCTCAAAAACTAATCGCCGAATTCGGAAGCATCGAGAATCTGCTGGAACATACCGACCAACTGAAAGGAGCGTTGAAAACCAAAGTGGAAACAAACAAGGAACTGATCACCTTTTCCAAATTCCTCGCCACGATCAAGATCGATGTTCCCATCCAACTAGAAATGGACAAGCTCGTCCGCGAACAAGCAGACGAGGATTCACTCCGCCGGATTTTTGAAGAACTGGAATTCCGGACACTTATCGACCGGGTACTGAAAAAGGAAAGTTCAAAAGGTGGAGTAACTATGCCCACCGGAAACAAAACGGTAACCCCTCAAAGTGCCCCCTCTCCTCTTCCTCTTTTTCCCGAAGAAGGAGGAGCCATCCAAGGCGATTTATTTGCGAATTTTACGGGCAACGAGGCAGGCGAAGCGAAAAAATCGAATCTAGAGACGTTAGAAACACTTAACTGCAATTACCAACTCATTGATACAGAGAAGAAAAGAAGCGAAATTATTCAAAAGTTACTTACATCGAAAATTCTCTCGTTAGACACGGAGACCACAGGAACAGAACCAATGGATGCCGAACTGGTCGGAATGAGTTTCTCTATAACCGAAAATCAGGCCTTTTATGTTCCGGTCCCCGACAATCGTGATGAAGCGTTAAAAATAGTCAATGAGTTTCGACCGGTCTTCGAAAATGAGAATTCCCTGAAAGTCGGACAAAATATCAAGTACGACATGATCGTTCTTGAAAATTACGGAGTGCAGGTGAAAGGTGCACTCTTCGATACGATGATCGCCCACTATGTTCTTCAACCGGAACTTCGTCACGGAATGGACTATCTGGCAGAAATCTATCTTCACTATCAGACTATTCACATCGACGAACTGATAGGTCCGAAAGGAAAGAATCAGAAAAACATGCGCGATCTCGACCCGAAGGATGTCTACCGTTACGCATGCGAAGATGCAGACGTAACGCTGAAACTTAAAAATGTGCTGGAGAAGGAACTGAAAGAGAACGATGCCGAACGTTTGTTTTACGATATCGAAATGCCGCTCGTACCGGTATTGGTCAACATAGAACGAAACGGAGTGTTGCTGGATACAGATGCGCTCAAACAATCGTCTGTCCATTTCACCGCCCAGATGCAGCGCATCGAACAAGAGATTTACGAACTGGCGGGCGAAACCTTCAATATCGCTTCGCCCAAACAAGTCGGCGAGGTACTGTTTGACAAACTGAAGATCATAGAAAAAGCAAAGAAGACCAAAACCGGTCAGTACGTCACCTCGGAAGAAGTGCTCGAAAGTCTCCGGCACAAACATCCCGTAGTAGAAAAAATACTGGAACATCGCGGATTGAAAAAACTGCTGGGAACGTATATAGATGCACTTCCCCAACTGATTAACCCACGTACGGGACGGGTACACACATCCTTCAACCAGACTGTAACCTCTACCGGACGCCTCAGTTCGAGCAACCCGAACCTGCAGAATATTCCTATCCGCGACGAGAACGGCAAAGAAATCCGCAAGGCATTCATTCCGGACGAAGGCTGTCTTTTCTTCTCTGCCGACTATTCGCAGATAGAACTCCGTATCATGGCACATCTCAGCGAAGACAAAAATATGATCGATGCCTTCCTCAGCAATCATGATATCCATGCGGCAACAGCTGCCAAAATATATAAGATAGACCTGAAAGACGTCGACTCTGACATGCGCCGCAAGGCGAAAACCGCCAACTTCGGTATCATCTACGGCATCTCCGTATTCGGACTTGCCGAACGTATGAACGTAGACCGGAAAGAAGCCAAGGAACTGATCGACGGTTACTTCGAAACTTATCCAAGCGTCAAGGCTTATATGGATAAAAGCATCCAGGTAGCTCAGGAAAAAGGGTATGTAGAAACGATTTTCCACCGGAAACGCTTCTTGCCCGATATCAACTCACGAAATGCAGTTGTACGCGGCTATGCAGAACGAAATGCCATCAACGCACCAATTCAGGGAAGTGCCGCAGATATCATAAAAGTAGCAATGGCACGTATTTATCAGCGTTTCCAGACAGAAGGCATACAGGCCAAAATGATACTCCAAGTGCATGATGAATTGAACTTCAGTGTACCGGTGAACGAAAAAGAACGGGTAGAAGAGATCGTCATTGAGGAAATGGAAAATGCATACCGCATGCATGTCCCCCTGAAAGCAGATTGCGGATGGGGCAAAAACTGGCTCGAAGCACACTAAAACAATGTTTATCCTACTATAGCAAAGCAGGGCTGAACAGCCAAATAAAGGAAAGAATGAGTTATAACATTATTTAACCCATTATCCAGAAAGCAAGAAAAAGGTTCACTTCCTCAACGAAGTGCTCCGTTCTATATCCGGCAGGTTGACTGCCGGATATTTTTTTGTCACCAATCTTGGCAAAAAGCAAGATAGTTTTCCAGTCGACATCTGACATTTTGATATTATTTCAGCTTTATATTTGCATAAATACCGGATAAATATATAACTTTGCAGCATAATACAAGAGTATTAATAGACAAATGAAAGTATAATTCTAAAATCAAATAGCCATGAAAACAAAAGTATCTTTAAAAATGTATGTTCTATCTGTAGTTCTTCTGATAACCTCTTTTGTTGCTTCTGCACGTAGTTATGATGGTCAGCTGGTTTATAATCCGGTAGAAGAAAATGGAGTAATGGTAGGTCAGACTGTTTACAAGATGAACGGAAACACACTTGCCAACTATATGAAATACAACTATAAGTACGACGACAATAAGCGCATGATTGAAAGCGAGACCTTGAAATGGAACAGTACTAAAGAAGAATGGGAAAAAGATCTCCGTATCCAATATGCTTATAAGGGAAAAACTGTAACGACCAATTACTATAAATGGAACACCAAGAAACGTGCTTACGTATTAGTTCCGGAGATGACAGTAACCATGGACAATACTAATTTGTAACAGCATTTTTTTAACAATATACTCTCTCATTCTAATATTCTAACAAAAAGAAAGCGCCGTTCCTGATGAAGAAACGGCGTTTTCGCGTATATTCGCAAAAGTGTAGATTTATAGCACAAAGAACCGATCCTGCAGACCTTTCAGAAAACTTCGGGAGATTATCAGATCGCTTTTATCATGAAAAGGCGGATAGAGCTGGCAACATTTCCCATCAATCATTGCAAGATAATTAACATTGACAATAGCTGACTGGCTAATCTGAATAAAAGCTTGTGAGTAACCAATGATATCTTCGGCTTTTGTATTTCGCTTCAAGTTCAACCGGGTCTGATTGAACAGAGCTACCTGCCACTGGCGCTTGTCTTTCAGATATTCGAAATACCCGATCTCTTCCAGCCGCAAAAGCTTGAAACCGGTCACCGTACTGATCATAAACATTCCCTGTTGCGGCATCAGGGCACTGACAGAAGAAGCAAAAGAGGACGAAGGAGCCACCGGTATCGAAGCGACATCTTTCCGGTAGCGTTCTATAACGATCTTCAGATCTTCCGTCTCAAAAGGTTTCAACAAGAAATCAAAAGCGGACTCACGCAGAGCCTGAAGCAGATATTTATCATATGAAGTATAAAAAACAACTTTCATATCCCACAGCACTTCATCGCGTATCTCACTCAACAGGTTAAGCCCCAGCACATCCGGAAGCTCCACATCCAAGAACAACAGGTCCGGACGCAGTTCCATTATCATCTTTTTCCCTTTTGCTCCATTGCTTGCTGTTCCTTTTATTTCAAACTCCTGATAAGCGCCCAGCTCCCTGCGCAAAGCATCAATCGCAGTACGCTCATCATCCACAATAACAACTTTATATTTATCTTCTACATTCATCATAATTCATAAGAAAAATGAAACGGTATATACACAGACACTTGTGTACCGGTCTGACCATCGTTTCGGTTGGTTATGTCAAAACGCATTTTCTCGTTTTTATTCTTTGTATTAAGCAGCTGGACCGTTTGATAGAGCACTTTCAGTCCGGTTCCCGTCCCTTTAGTCGAAGAAACAACTTGCGGAAGATACCCTCGTCCATTGTCACAAACCAAGATACGGATTCCTTTTCCTTCACGGGAAACACGGACAGACAACTCCTTTTCTCCATCTTTTCCAGCCAGTCCGTGCTTAATCGCATTCTCTACCGGAATCTGAACAATCATGGAAGGAATCATGATACGTTTTGCATCCAGTCCCTCCTCTACTATCACCGACGCTGTAAAGCCTTCGCCGATACGACCGCTTTCGAGGCTGATATACGACTGCACGAAATCCAGTTCGTCCTGCAAAGATACGCTTAACTTTTCAGTCAGTTCAAGGCTCCGACGGAGATATTTGACCAGTTCCATCAAATTATTCTTCACTTCCTCCGACCCATTGAACTGATTAATCTCCCGTCCCAGCACATTGAAAGTGAAATGAGGAGAAATCCGGCTCCGCAAGTTCTCCATACGGACACGATTGATCTGCTGAAAGAAACGTTCGCGGAGAAACTCTCTCTTTTTCCTCATATACCAGATGATCACTACCGTTCCGGCTGCGAGCAACAGGCAGACAAGCACCCAGATATACATGCTCAGCCTCAAAACCCGTACCTCACCAGCCTGCCGTTGAATCTGCATTTCTTTGCGCAATACGATCGTATCCTGACGGTAACGCATATCCAGTTCGGCCACACGAGTACGAATCCGCTCGCTACGGATAGAGTCATTCAGTTGGTAATCACGCTTCAGATATTTATATGCATTGCGGTAGTCGCCGGCCTTTTCATAATAATGCTGCAGATATTGGTTGCGTATAGTGAGCATATTGGCATCCACATGGCCGGTAGAAGCAGTCCGTGCAATCATCTCCCTGGCACGTGCGATATTTCCTTTTTTCAAGGAAAGCTCAATCATCAGTGTCTCAATATAGTGCATGGCGGAGTTATTCTTTATCTCCGAAAAATAACGATAACCTTCATTCAGATTGTTTTCAGCAGAATCCAAACGGTTAGTCAGCAGATAAAGATCGCCCAGATTGACTTTCGAGAGATTACTTTCAAATACCATTTGCGGATAATTCGCTATCATATCAGCCGCCTGCCGCATATAAACCAGTGCTTCCTGATAATCTTTCTTGTAATAGTAATGATTTCCCCGATTATTGAGATACACCCACTTCTCGCTGACAGTCATTTCATCAAAAAACTGCCCTGCCAGCTCGTAATAATGATTTGACAAATCAAAGTCGCGCAAATCCATGTAAGTCTGTCCTAATCCGCAATAAACCGGAAACTTGGCATGTTCCGACAGGTGCAGGGAGTCGCAGATAAACAATGCCTTCCGATAATAAGAAGCGGTATGTGCCAGTTCCCCACGATGCAGATGAGCATCAGCCAGATTCATACAAATATCCGATAGAAGATGCGCCTTGTCTCCTTTCAGACGATAAGCGTAGGATTTCTCATAATAGGCAACTGCCGAATCGGGCTGATTGAGTTGCATCCAGACATTTCCCTCGATGTTATATACATCCGAAAGCACATCATTCCAGCGCGGGCAGGCAGTTGCACGCTTGTCATACTCTTTCACAGGGCGGTTATAATAGAGGATAGAATCAAAATCGGACGATACGAAAAAAGTCTTTCCATACAATGCCATCAGGCGGTAATATGTCATCGAATCCTGCGTCTGGTGGAGTGCATTACGCAATAAAGAACGCGAATAAGGCAAGTTAGAGAACAGAGAATCCTGTGCACGGACTTCCAAAGAGTCAATAAATGATTGCTCACACAAAGAGTGACTGCGATGCTTATCCACACAACTGCAGCTCAACCATATCACCAACCCTATCAACCCAAATAGCTTCATAGCAGATTTCGCTTTATTTCGTCCCCTCGTCCGTGTCTAATTTTGAATGCCACAAAAATACATTAATTATATTGAATCTCAACGAAATTTATTATTTTTTTAATACCTTTGCGCCCATATAAACATGAGTAACTGACCTAATGAGTCCATTGAACTTTACCCACATTCTGACACAGGCAGTCGATGAGCTATCGGAAAGCGAATCTTACAAAGGGCTGTTTCATCAACATAAAGATGGCGAACCATTGCCCTCTGCTAAAGTTTTGTATGAAATTATCGAGCTTTCACGTGCCATTCTCTTCCCCGGATACTACGGAAATTCCACCATCAACAGCCGGACAATCAATTATCACATCGGTGTAAATATCGAAAAGTTATTTGACTTGCTCACAGAGCAAATCCTTGCCGGATTATGTTTCGGAACGACAGAAGGAAAATGCAACGTCTGCTCGGAGTCGAGAAGAGAAGAAGCTGCCCGACTAGCCGCGAAGTTTATCAGTAAACTACCCGCTATGAGAAGAATACTGGCAACGGATGTAGAAGCCGCCTACAACGGCGACCCTGCTGCCAAGAGCTACGGTGAAGTTATTTTCTGTTATCCCGCTATCAAAGCGATCAGCAATTATCGTATTGCACACGAACTGCTGGAACTGGGTGTTCCCCTGATTCCGCGCATGATTACGGAAATGGCACATAGCGAAACGGGAATCGACATCCATCCGGGAGCGAAAATAGGCAGTCACTTTACCATAGACCACGGAACGGGTGTCGTGATCGGTGCAACAAGCATCATCGGAAATAATGTCAAATTATATCAGGGTGTCACCTTGGGAGCGAAAAGCTTCCCGCTGGATGCCGACGGAAAACCGATCAAGGGCATTCCCCGCCACCCGATTCTGGAGGACAATGTCATTGTCTACTCCAATGCTACTATCTTGGGAAGAATTACTATCGGAAGAGACGCCACCGTAGGAGGTAATATCTGGGTAACAGAGAACATCCCCGCCGGAGCGAAAATAGTACAAACAAAAGCAAAGAAATAAAATCAATTAACTATATATGAGCGAACAATTCGAGATGATAGCCAAGACCTTCCAGGGACTGGAAGAGATCCTTGCTGAAGAACTTACAACACTGGGAGCCAACGATATCCAGATAGGACGCCGCATGGTTTCATTTACAGGAGACAAGCGTATGATGTACAAAGCAAATTTCTGCCTCCGTACTGCTATCCGCATTCTAAAACCGATCAAAAATTTTACGGCAAAGGATGCTGATGAAGTTTACAACCAGATACAGGCTATTCCATGGGAAGAGTATCTTGATGTAAACAAGACGTTTGCGATAGATGCAGTTGTATTCAGCGAGGAATTCCGTCATTCCAAGTTTGTATCGTATAAGGTGAAGGATGCTATTGTGGATTATTTCCGCGAAAAGACAGGCAAACGTCCGTCGGTACGCATCAATAATCCGGATGTACTGCTCAATATTCACATTGCACATACCACTTGTACGTTGTCGCTGGACTCTTCCGGAGAATCGCTTCATCGTCGCGGATACCGTCAGGAACAGGTAGAAGCTCCGCTGAACGAAGTATTGGCTGCCGGTATGGTTCTGATGACAGGATGGCGCGGCGAATGTGACCTGATTGACCCGATGTGCGGTTCGGGAACGATTCCTGTGGAAGCAGCACTGATAGCAAGAAACATCGCTCCGGGAGTATTCCGCAAAGGATTCGCATTTGAGAAATGGGTGGATTTCGATTCGGAGATGTTCGACGAGATTTACAATGATGATAGCCAGGAGCGCGAGTTTACGCATAAGATTTACGGATATGACAACAGTCCGAAAGCGAACGAAATAGCAACTCATAACATAAAGGCAGCGGGGGTATCGAAAGATGTCGTACTGAAACTGCAACCGTTCCAGCAGTTTGAACAACCGCAGGAAAAGTCCATTATCGTCATGAATCCCCCTTATGGTGAACGTATCTCCACCAATGACTTGCTTGGATTGTACCAGATGATTGGTGAGCGTCTGAAGCATGCGTTTGTAGGAAACGAAGCCTGGGTACTCTCTTACCGCGAAGAATGTTTCGATCAGATTGGCCTGAAAGCAAGTCAGAAAGTACCGTTATTCAATGGTGCACTGGAATGCGAGTTCCGCAAATATGAGATTTTCGACGGAAAATATAAAGAGTTCAAGAGTCAGGAGGGAGAAGGAGAAGAGAAAAAAGAGACAGAAGGAAGCTATGATGCTTCGAAACCCCGGGAAAGAAAAGAATTCAAGCCACGTGGGGAAGGAGAATTCAGACCCAGACGGGAAGGTGAGTTCAAACCGCGTCGCGAAGGGGAATTCAAGCCACGCAGAGAAGGTGAATATAAACCACGCCGCGAAGGAGAGTACAAACCACGTCGGGAGGGTGACTTCAAACCCAGACGAGAAGAAGGAAGCTTTACACGGGATGACAGGGACAGAAAGCCGAGAGGCGAGTTCCGGGGAGAAAGAGATTCGAGAGCTCCGAGAGAGTTCAGAGGAAATCGGGAGCCCAGAATTCCGAAGAAGGAAGAAGAGTAATTTCATTCCTTCATTGACTATCAATATAAGGTTGCAAAATGCGACCTTATCAATATTTGGAAAAGGTCTATCATCCGACAAGGAAAGGTATGCCATTCAAATAAAGACAACCTCCTTGGACAGGGTAAAAATAGAAGGATTTAAAAACAAATAAAGTAAAAAGCAATGAGTAAAATTGGAAAAAGAGCCATCTTGATATTGCTGGCACTACCAATCGTAATCAATGTTATGGCACAGGAAACCAAAAAGCTGACACTGGAAGATTTGATTCCGGGTGGCGAAACCTACCGCTATGCAGAAAACCTGTACGGCCTGCAATGGTGGGGAGATGTGTGTATCAAACCAAGTACCGACACCATCTACACCGTCCAGCCCCAAACGGGGAAAGAGGCGGTACTCACTACCCTTGAACAAATCAACAAAGTACTTGCAGGCCATAAAGCAGGGAAACTGTCGACCCCGTATTCTATCCTTTACCCATGGGCAGACAAGCCGCAAATGCTACTGAAAGTATCCGGCAAGTTCATCGTATACGATTTCAAGAACAACCGGATTGTCAGCACACTGAAACTGAAGGAGAAAGCAGCTAACGAGGACTATTGCGCAGCCAACGGAAACGTAGCCTACACAGTAAACAATAACCTGTATGTGAACGAACAGGCCATCACTAACGAGCCCGAAGGCATTGTCTGCGGTCAGTCCGTACACCGCAATGAATTCGGCATCAACAAAGGCACTTTCTGGAGCCCGAAAGGAAACTTGCTCGCTTTCTACCGCATGGACGAAAGCATGGTCACGCAATATCCGCTTGTAGACATCACCGCACGCGTAGGGGAAGTGAACAACGTCCGTTATCCAATGGCGGGAATGACCAGCCACCAAGTAAAAGTAGGCATCTACAACCCTGCTACCGAAAAGACGATCTATCTGGATGCAGGCGATCCGACCGACCGTTATTTCACCAATATCAGCTGGTCGCCGGACGAAAAAAGCCTCTACCTTATCGAGCTGAACCGCGACCAGAACCACGCCGTACTTTGCCAATATGATGCAACGACAGGCAAACTGACGGGCAAACTGCTGGAAGAAACGCACCCTAAATATGTAGAGCCTCAACACCCCATCGTATTCTTACCGTGGGATAACAATAAATTCATCTACCAAAGCCAGCGCGACGGATACAATCACCTCTATTTGTTTGATACCAAAGCAAGCATTTACGGTGACCTTCAGGAAGGAACCGGCGGATACAATCACCTATCCCTATGCGACATCACCACCAGCCTCAAAGGCGACTGGAAAAGCGAAGCCGCAGGCGGCAAGCATATCGAATACATCCCGGTGAAACAACTGACCGAAGGTAAATGGCTGGTAGGCGACATTCTGGGCTTCAACGCGAAGCGGAAGGAAGTCATCTTCCAGGCAGTAGACGGCAAAGGCTGCAATAACTTTGCGGTGAATGTAAACACAGGAAAACGAAGTCTCCCGTTCAGTTTCCGTTCTACCACCGAAGGAGAACACAACGGAACGCTCAGCGCATCGGGAACCTACCTCATCGACCGTTATTCGACTCCTACCCTTCCGCGCTGCATTGACATCGTGGATACCAAAAGCCTGAAAACAGTCAATCTGCTGACCGCCCTAAACCCGTATGAGGGGTATCAGATGCCCACCATCGAAACCGGTACCATTAAAGCTGCAGACGGAACCACCGTCCTATATTACCGCCTCACCAAACCCGCAGACTTCGACCCGAACAAGAAGTATCCGGTCATCGTCTACGTATACGGCGGACCACACGCGCAACTCGTCACCAGCGGCTGGCTGAACGGTTCCCGCGGATGGGACATCTACATGGCCAACAAAGGCTATATCATGTTCACCCTCGATAACCGGGGCAGTGCCAACCGGGGACTGGAATTTGAAAACGCCACCTTCCGCCGGCTCGGCATTGAAGAAGGCAAAGACCAGGTGAAGGGCATTGAATTTCTGAAATCTCTCCCCTACATAGACGGAAACCGCATCGGCGTGCACGGATGGAGTTTCGGAGGTCACATGACCACTGCCCTGCTGCTCCGCTACCCGGAAATATTCAAGGTAGGCGTAGCCGGCGGACCTGTCATCGACTGGGGATACTACGAAGTGATGTACGGCGAACGCTACATGGATACTCCGGAAAGCAACCCGGAAGGCTACAAAGAATGTGACCTGAAGAACCTTGCCGGACAGTTAAAAGGTCATCTGCTCATTATCCATGACGACCACGACGACACCTGCGTACCGCAACACACACTTTCGTTTATGAAAGCCTGTGTAGACGCCCGCACTTATCCCGACCTGTTTATTTACCCGTGCCACAAGCACAACGTATCAGGCCGCGACCGCGTACATCTGCATGAGAAAATCACCCGGTACTTTGAGCAGAACCTATAAAGACCGACAGCCCACAGTACCATACCGAAAAGCTCATAACTGAAAACTCATAACCCAATACTCATTATGAAAATATTATTACTAGGCTCGGGTGGCCGCGAACATGCACTGGCATGGAAAATTGCCCAAAGTCCGAAAGTTGAAAAGCTGTACATCGCTCCGGGAAACGCCGGAACAACCGCCGTAGGCGAGAATGTCAACATCAAAGCTACCGACTTTGAAGCGATCAGCGCTTTCGCTCTGAAAGAAAACATCGAAATGGTGGTAGTAGGTCCCGAAGATCCATTGGTAAAAGGCATCTACGACTATTTCCAGAATCGTCCCGAACTGAAACATATCGCCGTTATCGGTCCGTCCGCCAACGGAGCACAGCTGGAGGGCAGCAAGGAGTTTGCCAAAGGCTTCATGATGCGTCACCGAATCCCGACAGCCCGATATAAAAGTATCACAGCCGAAAACCTTGAAGAAGGGCTGGCTTTCCTCGAAACGCTGGAAGCCCCTTACGTACTGAAGGCAGACGGACTCTGTGCCGGAAAAGGCGTTCTGATTCTCCCTACGCTGGACGAAGCCAAGAAAGAACTGAAGGAAATGCTTGGCGGCATGTTCGGCTCCGCATCGGCAACAGTCGTTATTGAAGAGTTTCTGAGCGGCATCGAATGTTCCGTATTCGTGCTTACCGACGGCGAACACTACAAAGTACTCCCCGTAGCGAAAGACTACAAACGCATCGGCGAAGGAGACAAAGGTCTCAACACAGGCGGTATGGGCAGCGTGACTCCGGTTCCGTTTGCCGACGAAGAATATATGGAGAAAGTACGCACCCGCATCATCGAACCGACCATCAACGGGCTGAAAGAAGAAAACATCGTCTACAAAGGCTTCATCTTCCTCGGACTGATCCGAGTGAAAGGCGAACCGATGGTAATCGAATATAACGTCCGCATGGGCGATCCGGAGACAGAAAGCGTCATGCTCCGCATTCAGAGCGACTTTGTAGAATTGCTGGAAGGCACAGCCGCAGGCAACCTCGACGAAAAGACGCTGGTGATAGACCCGCGTTCGGCAGGCTGTGTTATCCTCGTGAGCGGCGGTTACCCCGAAGCATACGAAAAAGGATTCCCCATCACGGGTATCGAAGACGTACAGGACAGCATCGTCT
>ENA-OPEE01001802-OPEE01001802.1-human-gut-metagenome-genome-assembly--contig:-NODE-1802-length-14554-cov-4.283813_pt1 | contig 14554 bp, 10 predicted proteins | sample MGYA00241263_ERZ501506 | MGnify/ENA primary metagenome ERZ501506 (study PRJEB25962, sample SAMEA2042626) | human gut metagenome | biome: human gut; feature: human-associated habitat; material: faeces...
AGTTCAGATTTTTTATGAAAGAAAATAATTCTACCGCAGAAAACAGCAGACCAAATCAGCATTCAAAGCATACCCATTCCCATACAAAAAGCCGTAAAAGGAGGCGTCGTTCTTCCAGCTCCGGGCGTCCGTCCGGACATGTGATTTTCGTCATCGTCTTTTCTATCATCCTCGTTGTAACGATTGTCCGGCTGTTTCTCTGGAACCGCGGTCGTCAGTCCGATTATAACCCAAACGAAACGACTACAGAGTTCGATGTTGAGGTTATGGATTATCTCCAGCCTCTCGATCCGGAAATGCTCGAAGGACATGAGGATGACGGGGTAACCACCGTTCTTGCCCTCGGAAACGACCTTCTGTCCGATGATCGATCCGACACCGGTCTGGCTGCCCTGATGGAAAAATCCGCAAATGCCACCATTTTAAACGCCGCGTTCCCCGGAAGCTCCATTTCCATGAAGCATCAGGAATTTGACAACAGCTATCCGCTGGATGGCGTCAGCCTTTACTGGGTTGCGGCTGCTCTGCTCAACCAGAATTTCGACCTAATGGACGTCATCGTCCCGCAGATGAATTCCGAAGCTGCCGTGCAGGCGCTCGAAACTTTAAAGAGCGTTGACCTTTCCAAGGTGGACGACCTCGTGATCCTCTATGACCTGCAGGACTACAGGGATGACCGCACGGTTTACGACGAGGCAAACGATAAAAACCTGACGACCGTTTACGGTGCTTTAACCGCGACAATCAAGCTTTTTCAGGAGCAGTGCCCGCATATCCGCATTTATCTGCTCTCCCAGCCCTACGGCACCTTCACGGATGCAAACGGCAAAACCATCGATATCGACCGCGATGATCTCGGCAACGGCACGATGGTCGATTACCTCAACTGGGAAGTCGAAGCCTGCCGCAAAAACGGCGTATCCTTTATCGACAACTACTACGGTGCGATCACAATGGAGGATACCGACTGCCTGACGGACGGATATCATCTGAACCAAAAGGGTCGTGAAAAAATCGCAGAGCGTTTTGGAAAAGTATTTAAACAGTAAATGGATCTTGCATAAAAACCGGGAGCCTGTGCACACTGCGCAAGCTCCCGGTTTGTTATTCATGACAATAGAATGCTCGCAGAGCGTGCATTCTATTGTTTACTCTTTTATTTTATTCGGCAACATCTGATAGTGCCGTTGTCCGATATGCCGTCCGACATGCTGCAATCATGCTTTTCCAGTCCTCTGATAAAACGCAATCATTAACGGCATCGTATAAATGATCGGAAACGCGTACCTGGGCTGCCCCTGAATTTGCGGTGCCAACAACACAAACAAAAACGAAATCACCGCAGGAAGCATTACGAAGAATGCTCTTTTATTTTTTTCCAGCCGTATAAAATGCAGTAATACAAACATCAGAATCACATAGAATGCCACATTGCTGAACATCCCGATAACCGGCGCTGTCGTCAGCAGGCTGTAAAGCTTTACTGTGACATTCGCTAAGCCCTCCATCTTTTCGGGGATCTGGAAATTCAGCCAGCTATAGTATTCCTTGTCATATTCCAATTCCGAACCAACCAGACAATTCTTATTATAAACCACGTTATCCACATAGGGCGCAAACACATAATAATTCTGATTCCAGGTTGCTTCTACATAGCAAAGCGGATGTCGGAAAAATTCTTTCAGCCACACCTTGAAATATGCAGTAAGATCCCCCGCCGAACCAGAACGATAAGTTGTTTTTACCGGATCGGCTGTCATCGGTTCATAAATTTCTGCCAAGGAATCGTAATCCAACACCTTTGCAATAATTTCACGTTCTTCCTCCGATATCTCATCCCCGTATTCTTTTACATAGCGCGCTGTCTGCTGAAACGGCAGCGAAAACATTTCCTTCGGAGAATCCTTTTCCACATGATAAACCTGTGTAATAATTCCTTCCACAACAAATACCAGAACAAACGGCAGGCACACCACAATCAATTTTCTGCCAGCTGTACGCATCCACTGCTTCCATGCTGCACTTTTTTCCCTTTTATCTGCTTCCGGTTGGCGAGAATCTGCCGTATCCTTTGCACCCTTCATTTTATGTAAACCCATCTGTACAAGAACCACTGTTACAACAACAAAATACAGATAAATCCCATTTTTTCGGCAAAGAATCATCAGCGTAGTTCCGACAATCCAAAGCACATTTTTCCCGATATGTTGCCAAAACTGATCACGCAAAATCATCCATTCTGCCATCAGACAAACGAGAAGCACCAGAAAAGCTGTATACAAATAATCTTTAATTGGAAAAGCCGCATAGCCTGCAAAATACGGTGCAACACAATAAACCGCGAAGGTCAGTTTTCTAATCCAGGACGCTGCATTCCAGCGCTTCATCAGTTCCAGTGTCCATGCAAGAACAGCAGACATAATCAGGGTCTGCATCAGGACAAATAAAAATAAACCGACATTCGAACTCCCGAGTTTTACACCAAGTCGAATAAAACTGCCAAACAGCCAGGTATGGAAAATCGGCTGAGCTGTCGTGTATGTTTCAAATCCATAATAATACCGCAGCTGTGCCCAGTTATCATAACTCATCGCACCTGGATACCTTAAAATCAGATGAACAAGCCATGCCAGCATCAGGATACCCCAGGTTATCCAAAAAGAAGATTTCTGATACATGAATACCCATTTCCCTTTTTTTTCTGCAACTGTTCCTGCATTTTCGGTCTTTTTATGCAGCATGTAATGCATCCCCTCGATCGCATGAAGGTAAAAAAAGTACATCCCGACAAGCAGTACTATGCTGCGAATCCTGTTGATCTGAAAGGAGTACAGAAGGGAAAGACTGCCTCCGTACCAATACGCCATACCACCAGTGTACATCGCAGATAAAAACGCTGCTAAAGCAGCATGCTTCTCTGTCGAAAAAAAACGCTTTTTTTGTGAAATCCACATATATCCAACAAATAATACCGCCGTCAGCACAGTCAGGAAAAATCCCCTGGAACGAATTCCGAACTCAATCTGAGCAAACAGTGCATAAAGCCTTGCTAAAAGGACATTGCTGATTCCATCTATTTCATCATTTGCTACTCCAAGTTCTGTATTTAGCGCAAGTGCAGTCAAAAATGCCTGCAGAAACATCCATTCTTTACTGAATCGACAACTTTTTGGGTTATATCTATCGTCTGCTGATTTCATTTTATGTTTTCCTCATCTCAACCACTCTTCCCCCGTACATGGTACTCCCCGCCATAAACTAAGCAACAGGATTTCCACAGGTAACCGGAGCGGTTTTCTTCTTCGCAATCTCCACCGCTTCATTCCGGTACAGCTCATATGCTTCAATATCCGCGATTTTCGTCAGTCCGTTTTTTTGCGGATCGCCGGTATACGGAACACTCTTGTTCAAAATCAGATACTGGCAGTTGTACTCCGTCAAAAGCGGCGAAAGCGCATCCAGATCAATCGTATCCTCCCGCATGATCTTATAAATCGGATGCGTGTCCCAGTTCCACTCCCAGGACGCCTCCAGCATTTCCCGCCCGTACGGCATCTGCACCTCCGAGGTATACTGCCGCACATAGTAGATCAGCTCCTGCGGAAATACCGCCCAGACGCGCTCTTCCTCCTCCGCCGGCATGATCTCGTTGCAGATCGCAATCACGGAATTTGGAATATGATACCGGTTCTGCGCCTTTGACAGATACGGGCTGTTGTACACCGACTTTCCGGTCAGCACCAGCACCAGCGCCAAAACAACAAAGCCGATCCGGTAATGCTTTCCAAACAACCGGATCCCCGCATAAGCAATCACAACCGCCATGGGAAGCAGCCACAAAATCCGGTAATAGGTTTCTCCTTCGCCCAGCAGATTCATTACCGTCTTTGTAAACGGCAGAAAGAATAAAACCGTGATCACCAGAGAGCTTTCCACCAGCACCACACGGATCTGTTTTTTCTTTTCTGTCACCAGCAAATACAAAAGCGCAGCCAGAAAAAGTACCGGATACCAGCCGCTGCCGCAGTAATTCTGAAAAATTGTCACAATCTCTTTCAACGCAATCTCTCCTATCGATGCAGTTCACAGGTGTTTTGCAAACTGTCATCTTTCACTTACAAAACCAGCAGCAACGCCAGATAAATCACATTCGGAATGCAGCACAACGCCGTTTTCCACAAAATTGACCAGCTCCGGTATCGGATCGCTGCCACAAGTGCCGTAATGCCGAACAGCATCGCCGTCAGAAACGCACCCATACTCGTCATCATCGCCGCTGCGATATGATTGACTGCAAGCAGCAGCCAGTAGGGCAGCTGCGATCCCGTTTCTTCCTGCCTCTCCCTATTTTTTTCCCGCGCACATAGCTCCAACATCAGCCACAGCTCCACCAGCAAGATCAGGTTTGCCAGCACTGATTTTCCCTGCCAGGTCCGCGTCAGGAAAAAGGTTTCATTCGTATAGATCGAAATATTCCCCCAGATCTGCATAATGGAAACCAGCGTCAGAAAAATCGGAAGCTTTACAGAGCCATCGGAAAACAGCTTTCTGCCGATCTGAACAAACACATAATAGGTCAGCGGAATAAAAATCAGCGGCAGCAGTGTATGCGCCACAATCGTTGCATGAATGCCTGTCATCCGCGCCACATAGGCAATCCACAGCGGCAGCGTCGCCAGGGCATGACGGATATCTAAGTCCGTAGAAAGTCCAGTGTAGGGACGAATCCGGTTCAATACGCCGGTCTGATCCGCCAATACAGATTGAACTACATAATACGCATCATCCCCATCAAATGAAGCATAGGCAAAGGCCATGTACATCTGATATCCCACTGATGCCAAAAACAGTAGCCAGAAAAGCAGACGCTCCGGATTTTGAACTGCCGTTCGCCGTATGCGGTTCCGTGCTCCGTTACCAGTGCCCGAAATCGTCGATTTTCGCAGACTGCACGCTTGCGCCTGCCCCGCCTGCTGCTGATTCACGTCCTCATTCCGCCCAGTCTGCTTCCGCAAGTCTCGTTCCCGCAGAAGCGTCCAGATAAATCCCGTCGCAGCCAACACTGCAAAAACCGCAGTTGTCAGATATACCAGCAGGTTCATCCCATAAACTTCTTTTACCATCACCGGCACAGCGATCAGCTGAAACACCGCCAGCTCACTCAAAAAACCTGCCAGATACAGGTTCAAAATCTTTTCTCTTTTCTGCCCAATTCCTTTTGTCCAAAGTCCGCCGATCCCGACCGGGGCAATTCCAAACACAAACAGACATCCCAATGCTTTCTGCAGCATATTTTCCTCTCATTTCTGCGCACGTTTTTTTGCGCATGCCGAGTTTGTGTCAAGCGCGCAGACACAAATCTCGCGATTGAAAAATTTTATTTTTCAATCTTTATTCCTCCCCATACCGCGGCGTCCTATCGTACCAGTCGTCCCAGATCGCAGGGTAATTATAACTCATCGCCAGTGTCCTGATCTCATCAAACGCCTGCCCATAATTTTCCGGATGCAGTTCATTTTCACCGGTTGTAAAGCACTCCGTGATATACCGGCAGACATTTTTATGATAATGCATATAGTCCGCATAATTGTTCAGATTACAGATAATATCTTCTTTTCCCAGAAAATTGAACACATGGACATTTTCATAGTTCAACAATCGTTCCGTCATATATTCCAGTCTGCCAATGACCGCCTCCAGCTCCTTTTCCCACGTTACATCGTTCCAGAACAGAATACTGTAGGGGGGATAAAAAATATAAAACTCCGTCTCCGGATGGGCTTCAATATACGGAAGAATATTTTTCTGCAGATTTTCCTCAACCGCATCCTTAAAATAATCCGCCGCAAGCGCTTCCTCTTCCTGCTTTTCCTCTGCCGCCTCGTAGTACATCAGCACGTTTGCCTTGTTATAATATTCATCCGTCCACCACGGCTTATACAGCTCCGCCCAGTCCGACGCATCCTTTCGATCCGCCAAAGGGCGCAGAATGTAATCCAGCAGCACATCCTTGTTCAACAGATATGGAACATCATTGAACACGTTATCATCATACAGATAATCTGTAACCGGAAACTTGGTTTCCTCCGGATCTGCTGAAAATGTGGACTGATCCACCGCCATGTACACAGCCTTGACCTGATCGCCCTTTGCGTCAAATACCAGCTGCATGATGTTGGACAGATCCTTCGGATAAGAACCGTTATAGGAAAGCTTCTGGGTTTTCATTCCCATCAGCTCCTCAAACCAGTCTGTGTTAAAGCTTGCAGTCATCGAGGAACCGATCAAAATACCATCGTAATCCATATGCTTTGCCAATCCCGGATTCTGATTGACCTGGTTATCCACCAGATACGGGAACCACGCAAGGGGCTTATGATACTGAAAAAAAGGATCGACCCAGATCACCAGTGCCATACATCCTGCAAGTCCCGCCAGAAAAATGCCCAGAAAACCGCCAAGCCAGCGTTTCGGCTGCATTTTTTTCTTCTGCTTTTTCTCTTTTCCTTCGTTTTCTTCCATTCTAATCTCCATTCCGCAGGCGTCTTGCGCCGAAGGAATCGCGAGCAGAACTTCCAGTTCTGCTCTGCGATCATAGCTACTTTGTGACGCCTGCGGCACAAATAGCAGTGCGAAAAATAAGCGATCACGCTTATTTTTTCACACTACTCCTCAATTTAAGCCAAACCGGCACCTTCTAAAACCGATAATACAAAAAGCTGCTTACACCGCTTAATGACACCACACACCAGATCATCAAAAATGTCGTCACGAACATCGTTTTTCCATTCGGTTCAAAGCTCTTTTCCCGCTCACCTGCGTTGCGTGCAAAAAAGACGAGCCAAAGCGCCACTGTCAAAAAGCCAAAGCATAAGTACAGCTCGCTTCCCGGCAGACGATCCAGATGTAAAATCTTGATCACATACCAAAACTCTTCCAAATTGAACGCCTCTGTGATCTGAACCGCCGGAGCTGCAAAGCCACCGCCGATTAACCGTCCGACAAACTCACCTGCCTGTGACAGATTTGCAGAACGGAACAGCATCCATGTAAAGTTCAAAAACAGGAAGGTCAGAGCGACGCAAAGCACATGTTGGACTGCAGAAAGTACGTCGGATTTTTTCGTTCCACTTTGAACATGCACATCCGCCGCACACTGCTGCCGTGGATGCTTTCGCTGCCATGCCCGAGTAACCAGATACAGCGCACCATGCAGCGCTCCCCACAGGACAAAGTTCCAGCCTGCGCCGTGCCAGATTCCACTGACCAGAAATACAATAAATAAGTTCAAATACATCCGCGCTGTACCTTTCCGGTTGCCGCCCAGCGGAATGTATACATATTTTCTCAGGAAACGGTTCAACGTAATATGCCAGCGTTTCCAAAATTCAATGATGTTGGACGCCTTGTAGGGAGAATCGAAGTTCACCGGCAGCTCCATGCCAAGCATATGAGCAATGCCCCGCCCCATATCGCAATAGCCGCTGAAATCGAAGTACAGCTGCAGCGTATAAAACAGCATCACCAGCCAGGCATCCGTGCCGGACAGCCCTGCCACATTGCCATAGCCTGCATCCACCGCCTTGCCGAAGGTATCAGCAAGCAGCACCTTTTTTGACAGCCCCAGCGCAAACAGATACAGTCCGCCGGAAAACTTTGCCCAATCCAGACGCTGCCGACCGATTTGCCGATACTGCGGCAGCATTTCCTGCGCATTAACAATCGGTCCGGACGACACATATGGGAAAAAGGAAACGAACAGGACATATTCCCTCAGGCTGCACGCCCCAACCTCTCCTTTATAAGCATCTGCCAGAAATCCAATCTGCTGAAAGGTAAAAAAACTGATGCCAAGGGGCAATGCAAGCTGCAGAATCGGATCCTCCAGCCCTTTCATCTGACTCCAGCCAGCCGATATTGCATTAAAATATTTAAAAAAGCAAAGTAATGCAAGATTTCCTGCAATTCCAATTCCTAACAAGAGTTTTTTCCGGGAGCTGTCACGTTCCATCCCATACTCTGCGCGCTCCATAGCACTCCCGGAAACACGCTCTGTAACACGCCCAATGCCACGCTCTATGGCGCGAAAAAAAGCATAATTCCATGCAATACTGCCCAACAGCAGCAACAGATAATACGGACTCGCTGCTCCGTAAAACCACAGGGAAAAGGCAATCAGCCAGAGTTGCAAAAGCTTCTGGCGCTTTAGCCCCCAGAAGCCCAGCAGACACAGCGGAAAGAACAGCAGGATAAAAATATATGACTGAAATAACATACTCAGCTCTCCACTTCGATCACATGGTTTCGTTTTTCATAGCCTGCTGTGTTCAGCTTCCAGACACTGTTTCCAGCCTCATCCTCCGAACACTTTTCAAAGCCCAGCTCTCCATAGAATTTCCGTACCATGTTGTTTTTCGCCGTCGGATAATAGTATCCGTAAATTTCTTCGATTCCTGCTTCCTGACACCGTTCCACAATCTCATCCAGCATTGCAAGCTCCATATCCCGTTTCAGGACGCGGCAGCTCATCAGCCACAGGCGGATATGCGCGGCTTTCTCTTCCTTTTTGGCAATCACAACAGAAACAACGCCGTTATCCCCGAACTTATCCTCTAGCTTTCCATATAAGGTAATATAAGAATCATCCGCCGCCATTTGTTCAATCTGTGCCTGTGTCATACGCTGAGTCGTTAAATTGAACTGATTGCTCTTATTGGTCAGCTGTGCAATTCTTGCCATATAAACCGGTTCAAAGCTTCGGATCGTGGCTTTCATATCCAGGGATTTCAAATACTCTGCATAGTCCGCAAAGGATGCCTGCGCCTTTTCGCGCTTCAAATTCGCCTGATACATTTCATTTCGTTTTCGGTCATCCTCCGAAAGTGATGTCACTTCAAAATAGCCACCGCGATCCAGCACCCGGATATAATCCTCCGGCTTGCCGATTTCCGGCGCAGTCACACCGGGCGCCTGCTGCCGCACAATCTCCCGCTCTGCCGGATTATCATCTGCAAACACAAGGCTGTCCGGCAAAATGTTCAGCTGATGCGCAATTTCCAGAATATTCCGGCTCTTCGGCTCCCAGTTTGCCGCAATGATCAGGAAATCCTCCGGCTTCAGCACCCCTGCCGGATGATTCAAGCCTGCAAGTGCATTTTCCTCTTCATTCTTGGACGCGACGTTCAACATCACGCCATAGTCTTTCAGTGACTTCACATAGGACTGAAATTCCGCATAAACCTGTCCCAGATTCGTTTCCTGTCCAATTTCCAGATTCTCCGGACCGTCATCTCCGACAATACCTCCCCAGAGCGTATTGTCCAGATCCAGCACCAGCGATTTTTTATTTTTTCCGTAAAGCGACTTCATGATATTCGCAACGTTGTGAGCCATCCACGGAATCGCTTTCAGGCACAAACTATACTTGTACATGTGCCAGAAAAACGGCGCAGACCATTCATCCAGACCATATGCCGCAGACTGATAGCAGATATCGTTGATAAGGAAATTTTGATGCTCTGCAGCATAGTCTGCAAACATCTGGTTCATCCGGTTCACATACCAGGTTCTGCCGTGAAAATCCGCACCATCCTGATTTCCCATCAAACGGTAATAGGGAAGTTCAAAGTTGTCCTGAATGATCGGACAATGCCAGGTATTCGCCAGTTTTTCCCACATCACCTGAAAATGTTCAAATTCCGATCTGAGCTTGTCTTCCACCTGTTCCCGGGAATCCTTTACCTCCGGCAGACTGCGCAGGTTCCGAAAGCTCGTATGAATATAAACCAGATCCGGTCCAAACGCGTTCAATTCTTCATTGCCGAACATCGCATCTTCCCAGTACATTCCGTACTCCGATTCATAAAAGGTCGGTTCAATTCCCTGATTCAGCAAAAACAGCTCCAGAATCCGGATAATATCATGGGTCGTAGAGCCTCCCAGCACCGCGATCTTCTTCGGAATCCGCTGGGTGTTCTCCTCCAGCAGACGACGCTTCAAGCTTTTTGATTTTTTTAAAATATATTCACTGTCAAATGGATATTCCAGTTCGTGCAGCATAAGTGTGTTCCTTTCTGTGGTTCTGATACTCTTTATCATACTACCAATCCCTGCTTTTTAACAAGCAGGGATTGGTAACCGTCTAATTTTCAGGAATTTAACATGCATTTCTCGCCAAATCAATTACCAATATTATCTGTGAATTTCCTGAAAAATTAACTCTCGACGACCTTCAGGTTTAGTCCTGAGAGTCATCAGTGCTACGAACGCAATAAAGTTCTTTGCGTCAGTCTTGTTCCCTTTGCATGGATTTTCGTTACATCCTCCCCTGTTTCCGCAAAAAGAACTGTACCAATCTGCTAAATAAATTTTCTTACTATTTTACTTTTTCGAATAAGCCATGTACATACAAAGCTAAACAGCAAAATACAGCAGATATAAACAGAGCATGCAAATATTCCGAATGTCCGATCTGCCAGCTGCAAATACAGCTTCAGGAATAGCTTCTGACCGATATGCTCCAGTAAGTATACGCCAAATGCACAGCTGCCCAGACATGCTATGATCCCGGCTCCTCTGATATTCGTATGCATTACAAAAAATCTGCGGACGCCAAGATAGACTGCACAAGCCATCAGCGGGATCATAAGATTCAATACGGATTCATGATATTCCCCACTCAGCTTTCTGTCAGCATTTTTCTGTACTAACTGCTTTTTCCAGAAAATATCCCAGCAAAACATAAAAAACATTATTCTGCAATACAAAAAAACTCATCGGCATAGAATATCCCGTAAACTGTCCGACGATAGACATTCCGATTTTAATGATCAGCCCCAATCCCAGAAAATATTTCATGCAATCCAAATCCACATTTCTCGCAATTGCCCCAAGAAATGGAAGCATCATCAAAATTCCTATATATTCATACAGGTACCAGTAAGAAGTCTGAATCTCATTTTTAAGCAGCTTCTCCACAAATATAGGTATATTATAGATCCGAATGATTCAGAACGACCATCACTACCGCTATGATCCGCAGCATTTCGATATGAAGCTTTTTATTCACACTGTTCTCCTTTATTTTTATGCTGGATTCATCCTATCTGTAATTGTTATCTGATATTCATTCCGTTGTCGTAACCATGTCTTTTCCATAAAAGTTTCCGACAACTCTATTGGTAAATGCTTCCGGATTTTTAATGACCGGCATATGCATCAATGGTCCCTGCTCCGGATTTGTCGGACACAGATATGCTTCTTTAATGGAATCATCCCGCAATATTCTTTCCTGGGATTCCATTTGTTCCTTAAAATCTGCTGCCTGACCGCTTACAATATAACTGCAGGAGCTGTAAAATAACGAATCCTTCAGATTTCCCCTAAATACCAGGCACAGAACCAGGCAAACAAATACAGCCGGAACTGTGATACATTTATGATAAATTTCTCTTCTTTTCAGGGTATGACGCAGTTCCAGTTTCCGCAAGATCCAACCCTCCACATAAATAACAGAAGAAACCGCCGTTAAAATAAACGTCAGATATTCCATCGTTCCAGGTCCTCCGGACACCTCCGTTGCTGCATAGAGCTCCGGTGCATACATTGCCGCATACACGCCAAACATATAGCCAACCCATAATACCGGATATTTAAACTCGAATTTCAATTTTGCTTCTGAAAGACATTCCCATGCTACGACTGCCACAAAGAATAACAGCACAAATAAAAGTGGAGTCTCCCTCCAATAATTTACTACATTTACAGCCCCCTGCCACAACGCTTCTACAATCGTGAAAGCTGCTTTTCCTACGCTGAAGCCCATCTGCTCTCCACCCACTCTGGCTGCATTTCCGGGCGCTGTAACCTGAAAGTACAAAGCGATCATTCCGGCAAATGTCGGGAATGCAAATACCCCTGCACGCTTTTTATTTTTCACGATCACAAACATCAATACAAAACTAAATAAAACCAGAAATGCCGAATAATAGCTGCTCCCTCCGATTGCGATCATTCCCAAAACAGAAAAGATAATATATCTGAATTTGTCCGTTCTTAAATATTTCAGTAAAAATCCAATCAAAAGCATTGCCAAAACATGGGGCATCATATAGTGGATTACTCCAACATACCAGTACATACCGATTCCGGAACTTGGAATCCATTGATAAAACATCAGCAGGATCAATAATGTGACTACTCCGCCTTCATACCATTTTAAGCCAAAATAGTTTATAAAAAACTCATGTACCATATAATAAGTGGCTGCAATCATTGCCAGTGTCCAGAACACAGGTACGATCCAAAAACTTCTGTATACAAAGACCTCCGGCATCAGCGTAAATATAAAAACACTAAACCAGTCTCCATTCCAGACCTGACACATCTGCTTTGTCGTTTCCAGACCTGTTCGAAGCACTTCGATCACAGAATGCGTATGAAGCCACGTCTGATGGCTTGCTGCAGAATATCCGTAGTCGTCCCCCGAAGGTCTGGCGATAAACGCCAATAACCAGTTGGGTACCATCGACGCTAAAAACGCGATTCCCACAGCTGCTGCTATTTTCTTTATACTAATCCATTCTGCCAGTTTCTTCACCGTAAAAGCCTCCGTTTTTTCTGTCTTTTCAGTTTTATCTGTGCTTTTATTCCCCATCTCCGATCACTTATCCAACTCTTCATAATAACGAATTTTATTTTTTCCGTAATACTCCGCCGTTCCAAATCTCCATGTCTCGATTTCATCCGTCGTAAACAGCTCCGGAGTTTTCGGCGGCTCCTGGATTAAAATCAGCGCTTCGTCCGAATTTTTAATGGTCTCAATATTTTGTTCTATTGCATCTGCATACGCCTGTGCTTCACCGCTCCTGACTGCATTTACAATTGCTGCAGAGGTTATTTCTTTCGGCGCTGCCAGGGATACCAGTAAAAAGCATAGAACTGTCATTCCTGTACAAAAGCCATACCATTTTAAATGAGAATCGGCGTTCCAGTACAGCTTTTGTTTTTTCTGAATCCATCCGATCCAGTAAAATTCAAGAACAACGGTCAAAATCAAAAACATATCATACATAATGTTTTCAATTCTTCCCGTTCCCCACTGTCCGAGTGCAAACAGCTGTGGTGCATACATTGCAGACAGGAAACAGTATCCTGCCAAAGTAATGACTCCCGGAAGCGGAAAACCAAATTCTGTTTTAGCGGCTATTGCCCATAAAACAGGAAGTGCCATTAAAATCAAAAATACCCAGAAAATCCCGGTCCAGTCTCCTGCGATATCCTGCATACACAGTACAAAGGATTTTAAAATAGAACCAATTACACCATAGGACACGATCTCACCGGATTTTCCCTGCCTGATCCAGTTTCCCGGCGCTGCTATATTGACACAAAACGCAATCAGCATAACTCCTCCGGGAACCGCCAGATACTTTAACAAATCCTTTCGTTTTCTCCACAACAAAATCAAGATCACATATCCTGTAACCACATTTCCGATCAACGCCGTCACAAGATTTCCGCCGCCAACCATAACTGCCATCCATGCTGCCAATACACTATACAGCACTCTTTTTTCTTTTCCGACAATCGCATGTATCAGAAATGCCGTGAATAAAAGCAAAAAGCTGAATGCTCCGGTATAATGAATTCCTCCGTTCCACCAGTAAAAAGCTGATACTTTGGCCGGCGCAAGCTGCAACGCCAAAATTGCCAGCAGACAGCCCAGAATCCCTGCCTCCTTTTTTCCGGCTCCAAACAATGTATGGAAAAATTGATACGAAAAAATCAGCACAGCTATGCTCAGTAATCCGGATAACAAAGCTGGTGTCAGATGATAATACTGTTCTCCCCAGATTCCTGGCTGAAGTGCCATGAGAAAAATGGAAGAAAATGTTCCCTGCCAGCTTCCAAAGGCATCTGCCACTGTTTTACATGCACCGCTAAACGCACCTAAAACGCCTTTTCCATGCATCCATGCCAGATGACTGTTTGCACCATATTCAAAATCATCTCCCTGTGGATAAACATACTTCCCGGACCATGCAAGCATAAGCCAGGTTATAAAGAGCACTACGAGTAAAACTGAAAACAGCCATTTCCAGTCATCTTTCTTTTCCACTGTTTCTTTTTTCAACACATGCCCACAAATCCAGCCGGTTCCATCTATCACAACTGCAATCCACCAAAGGGTTGTCAACATCTGAAGAAAAACTCTGACAGAATTAACAGATTCCATATCTCCGATTCTGACTACAACAGCCAGATAACAAAACCATACGGAAGCCGTTCCAAAGAATATCCGAAGCAGAGCCCCCTCATATAAACTTCGATCTGAAATTCTGACTGCTATCACGATAGCAACTAAAATTGCCGCTGCTGTCAGGAACAAATGAAATACACCGAACCATTTTTCTGCATAATAGATAAAATAATAGGCAGATAGTAAACGTCAAATCCTGCGCCTTGGCTAATTAATCTTTTTGTGCCACACTCTAAATGACACGAAAAAACTATTAGTTTTTTAGAGGAGGCTAAAGCGCATGGATCAATTAAC
>ENA-OPEE01001811-OPEE01001811.1-human-gut-metagenome-genome-assembly--contig:-NODE-1811-length-14506-cov-3.187253_pt1 | contig 14506 bp, 9 predicted proteins | sample MGYA00241263_ERZ501506 | MGnify/ENA primary metagenome ERZ501506 (study PRJEB25962, sample SAMEA2042626) | human gut metagenome | biome: human gut; feature: human-associated habitat; material: faeces...
AGTTGTCAATCTTTACGTTCCCTCGCTGAATTGGAAAATACTTTTCGATTTTTGCGTACTGTTCTTTAATGTCAACAGGCTCTAAAAAGTTCAAATCTTAAACTTGAGGTATTGAGATGACAAAAAGAGAGTTAAGAAAAAAATTAAATGCGTTAAATATTGACAAGTTTGCATATGACCTGAATGGTGGCCTTCCAAATGAGACATATTGTATATAGCATAATACAGCCCATTTGTCAATCGAAAATGTTGAAAAACAGATAAAATTCTACGAAACTGCAAAAAATACTGCCCTTTTAAAGAGGACAGTATTTTTTTACTTTGTCGTTTCTCTGCGAATCAAAACGGGAGTAAGCACCTTGTGAATGGGTGCGGAAAGAGGCTTTGGTCTGCGTTTCTTTCGTTCGTTAATTTGCTGTGAAAGCAGTTCTACTGCCTCTTGTGCAATTTTATCTATCTGCTGACCAACTGTAGTGATTGGAATGACCGCCTCTCTGGAAACAGGAGAGTTGTCGAAACCAACAATTTTATATCGTTCCGGCAACATCCCATATTTCCGGATTATACAGTTCAGTAAAATGTTGGCATGCGTATCATTTGGCATAAAAATTCCCACTTTTTTCTCTGAATATGCTTCTTCGATTTCCTGCAACAGCTTTGCAATTTCAACATTGTTTTCCTCAAAGCTGGCACCAAAATCCCGAATTAGGATGCGATGTTCAAATCCATTTGCCTTACAGAAATCCTGAAATCCTTGGATTCTGCCATAAGCTGGAATGTTGCTTGGAAAATCTGCATTGGCATGAATTAGAATGTCGCAACCGCTTTTGGCGAGAATGGTTGCTGCCTGCATGCCTCCCATGTAGTTATCTGTGTTGACACTGCACACATATTCGTCTTCCCGTTCAATCGTTACAATGGGAATATGGTATTCTGACAATTCTTTAGAAGAAAGCGTATAGCTCAAGATAATCAATCCCTCTGTTTTGTAAGCAAGAAGTTCCTGAATGTACTGCCGTTCGACCTCTGCATCTTCGTTTCCGGCAAATACGATGAACTTATAGCCATACTTTTCATAAGTAGATATGATATGATCCAGCATATCCGAATAATAATGCATATATAAATTCGGGATGATTACCCCTACCATCTCTGTTTTTCCGTTTGCCATCACTCTTGCCAGTTTATTTTCCTTGTAATTTAATATTTCCAAGGCATTGGCAATCTTCTCTTGATTTTCCACGGTAATAGAATCCGGATTATTAAAATATCTGGAAATCGTTGTTTTTGAAAATCCAGTATATGCTGCAATATCTGCAAATGTCACATTTTTTTTCGCCATTTTTCTGCCTCCTATTTTTATCTTCATTATAACACAGAACCATTCTGGAATCAACAAAAGAATTAGTAAAGTAACTGGTTTTGTAGAATTGCACAAAACATTTTCATTATTTTTAGAAATTGCTACAAAAATCGGGAAAATGCTTGACAATCCCCTGCTCCTATGGTATGATGTAATTAGTAAAGTAACCGGTTACTTAACAAGGAACGGAGGAAAACAGGAATGAAAAAGCTACCAATCTTTTTGACAGCTCTTTCCATACTGACAAGCACAGTTTCATTGACAGGATGCAGTAAAACTGTGAAACCTGGCGATGTGCAGGGCTATGATGAGGGAGAGCAGTACATCAGTATGTGGGTACATACCATTGAGGACACACCAGAGGGAGAAGCCTATAAAGAATCGGTGGAACGTTTCAATGAAAAGTATGACGGCACTTACTTTGCAGACATTGAATTTATTCCGAGAAATGACAGTGGCGGCGGTTATTCGGATAAAATCAATGCATCTGTTATGTCGGGAGATCTCCCCGATGTCATCACTGTAGACGGACCAAATATCTCTGCTTATGCAGCAAACGGCATCATTCAGCCGCTTGCCGAACTGAGCGAGGAAGAAAAATCGGCTTATTTAGATTCGATTCTGGATCAGGGAACGATAGATGGCAAACTATATGCATTAGGTGCAATGGAATCCAGCGTAGGTCTTTATTATAACAAGGCAATCTTAGAAGAAGCTGGCATTGCAGTGCCAGACAAGGATCATCCTTGGACGTTCTCAGAATTTTTGGATATTTTGGAACAGCTGAAACCAATTATGGACAGCAAAAACGGGTATCCCTTGGACATGACCTTTCCGGTCGGGGAAGCCAGCATTTATTATTATGCTCCATTCATCTGGTCAAACGGCGGTGACCTTATCAGCGAGGACGGACTGACCGCAGACGGATATTTCAACTCGGACAAAAACGCAGCCGTATTCCAGTACTTCCGAGGACTGGTGGAAAACAAATATATGTCTGCAACCCCGATTGAAAACTTATTTGAAAGCGGACGTGCAGCATTTAAGTTTGACGGTGCTTGGGAAGTCAATACCATCTATCAAAGCTACAGCGATATTGATCTTGGTGTTGCACCGTATATTGTCAGTGACAACTGGGATGGAGGCAGATATACCCCAACTGGTTCGTGGGCATATGCGGCGACTACCAAAACCGAACACATTGAAGCAGCCACAGAACTGGTAAAATGGATGAGCGGCGTGGACAGCGGCATTCTTCTCTATGAGAATACAAAAAGTATGCCTTCCACTTATGCAGCATATGACCAAATTACCACTTTTGAAGAGGATGAAAATTATAAGGCTCTTTATGAACAACTGAGAGATTATGGTCACCCCAGACCAAAAACCCCTGTTTATCCGCAGGTCAGCACATCATTCCAGCAAGTTTTAGAGGATGTTGGATTGAGCGGCAAAGATGTGCAAACAGAAATGGATCAATCTGTAGAAAGGATTAACGCAAAGCTCGAGCGTTACACAAGATAACATGAAAAAGAAATCAAATTCCATTCTCGGGATGTCTTTTTTTGGACCCGCACTGGTTCTGATGACGGTGTTCCTGTTCATTCCGATGATACTCACTCTGATTTACAGCTTTACCGATTATTTTGCATTGAATCCAAAGCTGACACACTTCATAGGACTGGAAAACTTCAAAAACATCTTCAAAGACGATCTGTTTACTACCGCTTTTGGAAACACCATCAAATTCGTGTTGATCATTGTTCCCCTGCAAACACTGGGAGCATTGGGATTGGCATTGCTCATCAACAAGGTCACAGTTTGTAAGAAATACTTCAAGGTTGCATTTTTCATCCCAGTGGTCATGTCCTTGGCGGTCGTTTCAAACCTCTGGATGCAAATTTATAGCCCAGAAGGCATTCTAAACACCATTCTCTCCAACTTTGGCATTGATGCACAGCCGTTTATTTACGGAGCCAATCAGGCACTCCCCTCCATTGCACTGATGAGTGTCTGGCAAGGTGTTGGCTATCAGATGATTATTTTTCTGGGTGGCTTGCAGGCAATCAATCCGGCACTCTATGAAGCTGCGGAAATGGATCATGCCAGTGCTTGGAGCAAATTTAAGAATATCACACTGCCGGAACTGAAACCGCTTTGTGTATTTGTCTTTATCACGGTGACCATCGGAGCATTCCGTATGATTGTACAGCCAATGGTAATGACTGGCGGCGGACCTTCTCACTCAACCTATACGATTGTCTATGATATTTACGAAACCGGCACGGTAAACTGGGAAATTGGTCTTGCTTCGGCAATGGCAATTGTCTTCACCGTATTTGTTGTCATTCTTACCATCATTCAAACACTTCTGACAAAGGATAAGGAGGAAAAACATGAAAACAAAAAAGCAAAGAATCATTAACGGTATTTTTGTTGCCGTCATGTTGGTGTTATCCCTGTTTTTCCTGTTTCCAGTTATTTGGATGATTGCAAACTCGTTCAAACAGGATGCAGCCATTACCGCAGATATGAACTCTGTTCGTGCATTCGTTCCACCTGCTCCAGGAAAAGGTTTTTTCGATAACTACAAGGAAATCTTATTCAATACCAGCTTTCTCCGCTATATGTTGAATACCCTATTCTATGCTGCCATTTTGATTGTTGCAGGTGTCATTGTCAATGGATTAGCAGGATACGCTCTTGCAAAAATCAAGTTCCCATTTCGTGACAGATGGCTGGCAATTATCATGATGCTGATGATTATTCCAACAGAAACCATTATCACCATCAACTTTATGTTTGTTTCCAAAATGGGACTGCTGAATACCGTTTTTGGCTATGTCCTCCCGATGATCGTCAACCCGTTTAATATTTTCCTGTTCCGACAAGTTTTTGTCAGTCTGCCCGATGATGTCTGGGAGGCTGCACAGTTGGATCACTGCAATCCGGTCAAATATTTCTTTACAATGGTGTTGCCAATGTCCAAAACAGTTGTTGCAACGGTCAGCGTTTTCACATTTCTAAATGTATGGAATGACTACCTCTGGCCATCTCTGGTGTTCACATCCAGCGATCTTTTGACGGCTCAGATCGGTTTAAATTCCATCACATCCAATGACAATACCACGATGGGACAGACACTTGCTGTCATCACCTTGATTACGATTCCGGTTATTATCATCTATGCCCTTTTCTCCAAGCAGATTGTAGAGGGTGTTGTTTCCACAGGTTCCAAGGAGGGTTAACTTATGAGCTTTATTGAAATGAAAAACATCTGCAAGAAATATGCAGGTGCAGAGAAAAATTCCGTAACCGATTTCAACCTTTCCATCGAAGAGGGCGAATTTATTGCCTTTGTTGGCCCTTCCGGCTGCGGAAAATCGACCACACTTCGTATGATTGCCGGATTTGAAGAAATCACCAGCGGCGACTTCTACATTGACGGAAAACGCATGAATACCGTTTTGCCAAGAGATCGTGGAATTTCTATGGTGTTCCAGAATTATGCACTCTATCCGCACATGACCGTGGAAAAGAATATTTCCTATGGCTTGAAAAATATGAAAGTTCCAGCAGACGAAATCAAGAAAAAGGTGGACTGGGCAATCGAGATTCTGGGACTTTCGGAATATCGTTACCGGAAGCCAAAGAATCTTTCCGGCGGACAGCGGCAGAGAGTCGCACTGGGGCGTGCAATTGTCAAAAATCAGAAACTGTTTCTGATGGATGAACCGCTTTCCAACTTGGATGCGAAATTGAGAGTCAGCATGAGAAGCGAAATCAGCAAGTTGCACCGTCAGCTGGGCAGCACTACGATTTATGTGACACATGATCAGGTGGAAGCAATGACGATGGCAGACCGCATTGTTATTATGAAAGATGGTGTGATTCAGCAGGTGGGCAAGCCAATGGACTTGTATGAGCATCCGGCAAATAAGTTTGTGGCTGGGTTTATCGGTTCGCCGCAGATGAATTTTTATGCAGTAAAAGTGACTGGAACTACCATGACTTTCTCCGATGGGAATAAGATGCACTTGCCGGAATCTATGGTATCGAAACTGAACGGCAGACAGGGTGCATTCATTCTCGGCATTCGTGGTGAGGACATCAAGCTGGATCCGCAAAATCTGGATCTATACAAGAACAATATCATGTCTGCAACCGTGGACAGTGTAGAAGTTATGGGAAATGAGAATAATCTGTACTTTAACTTTGGTGGCACTGGTTCCGTTGCAAGAGTGTCTAAGTATGAAATCAGCAAACCTGGCGATACCATTGATTTTACCTTTGTTCCGTCCAGAATGCACTTCTTTGATACACAAACCGAAGAAAGCCTTTTCTAATAGGAGGATATGATTATGATGCAGAACATTCATTTTAAAGCTCCAAATTGCTGGATCAATGACCCAAACGGATTTATCTGGTACAAGGGACAATATCACTTGTTTTATCAATGTTTTCCCTATGCTCCACAATGGGGCAGAATGCACTGGGGACACGCCGTCAGCAAAGATTTGGTAAACTGGGAGAAAAAAGGCATTGCCCTGTATCCGACCAAAATAGATGACCGCAGCGGTTGCTTTTCCGGAAGTGCTGTGGAACAGGATAGGACACTCTACTTATTTTATACGGGTGTCAATTATTTGGAGGAAAATCCAGAAGATATTAATCAGTGTCGAAACGACCAGTTTCTCGCTGCACAGATGATGATTTCTTCTGATGATGGCATGACCTTCGATAATGTCAAAAGAAAAAAGACGGTCATTCCACCTATTACAGAAAAACAGATTGGCAGTAAAACCAACACCCGTGACCCAAAGGTATGGCGTGGAAAAGATGTATGGTATCTGGTTCTGGGAAGCTCCGTTGACCACAAAGGCAGACTGTTGATTTATAAGAGCAGTGATTTGCAGAATTGGACATATCTCAGTCACGTGGAAAAGGACAACTTTGGCTGGATGTGGGAGTGTCCAGACTATTTCGAGATTGATGGCAAGGGCATTACAGTATTCTCTCCGATGGAGTTTCTGAATGATGGAAAAGCATATGATTCCGCAGCGATTTGTATGTTTTCCGCATTCGATGAATCGACTGGAACGATGCAGCTTGCAGAGGACTATCAGTTTTTGGACTACGGATTGGATCTCTATGCCCCGCAGAGTACAACGGATGAAGACGGAAACCGTATTGTCATTGCATGGATGAGAATGCCGCAGGCAGTAGACGGTAAGTGGAACGGCATGATGTGTATTCCAAGAGTGGTTTCTGTGAAGAATCAACAGATTTATTTTCAGCCCCATCCGCATATCCGAAATGCATTTATGAAAGAGATTTCCTCTCCGGAGCAAGCTGGCAAGTCTGGCTATCTGGTAAAAACGACACTGGAAAATGGTGACTACATCAACATTGGCGGATATCAAATTTGGCGGAAACAAGACAAACTTTTCACAGACCGCTCTACCGTATTTGTGAAAGGCGGCAATTACCGACTAATTGCGGAAACGCCAGTACTCAGAGATGGCTGTGAATTGGAAATCTATGTAGATGCCAACCTAATCGAAGTCTATGCCAATCAAGGAGAAGCTGTGATTAGCAGCGTGGTATACGGATTATCGGATATCATTGATGGAAAAGCATATACCCTGTATATAATCGTATAGCAAAATTTATAATACAGATGGAATCACGTTGCAGAAATGGCTGATTGGTGCGGGCACGATTACCGATGGACAAGCTGGAGATTTTGATGGAAATCAAAGATTGAATGGCATCGACCTCATTTTTATGCGGCGAAAATTACTGGAAATAATCAGAAAAAGCCGTTTTGCTACATGGTGTAACAAAACGGCTTTTGTGATGTTATCTGCTTAAATTTCCTCGATGGTTCTTTTTACAAACGGCAATGCAGCACCGATTGCCGGTGCAAACTCATCATGTTTGCCCAATTGAATCTTGATATCTCATTCCGCAAAAAATGGCAACGCTGTGATTTTTTGTTTCAGGAATTTCAAATCTGCTTCTGTGAAATATGGCACAAGAAATCCGCTCAGAATCACATCGCTGTCTATGACCGTGTTGACATTCCGGATAGCAGCTGCTAAATGAGAGAGATATGCGTTCCAAATCGCATTGCTGCTCGGTTCGCAAGTTCGGACGGATTGGAAAAATGCCGCAAAAGAGTTCCCTGAAATTTCACCTTTTTTGAGAGCCCCATTGCTCCTAAAATCGGGTGTTCCTGCATCCGAACGTCCATGATGGATCCTTCCTTTCTGCCAAAACAAAAAAGGCGTCTGAAATTTTCATTCCAGACGCCTTTGACTGTTCTTTCTGTTCTGTTTTCTTTTGATGCTTCTATTCTATCACAGCTGTTCGGATTTGTATTGTAAAAAACGATACTAACTAAAGTTTTCTGACAATAGCTGTTGATTGAAACGAAAGCCATGAAAGATTTACACAAATTGTTGAAAATCTCTGTGTATCATGCTATAATAAAAGAACTACAAAAACACTGCTTGGAGATGACACGGATGAAACAAGATTCCCATATTTATTTGCTGTTACAATATTATAGCTTGTTTGCAATTCCTGTTCGGCTATATGAAAACAAGCAATTGATTTTTCAAAAGATTCCATTTATTGATACCGAAGACCCTGTGCAATTGGTTCTTCCAAAAATCATGAATGACAACCGAGAAATTGGATATTGTTTAGATTCCAATCACTTTTGTTATGGCTTTATTACAAGCAGCAACCGAAAAATCATTGTTGGCCCTGTCAGTGAATTGGAAAAAACAAAGCAGGAACTTCGGTACATTGCATTTAAGTTGAATTATCAAAACACAGAATTTTTGATTGCACAAATGCAAGCCATTTGCATTATGCATCCAGATACTTTGCTGCAATCTTTGATTTTTTTGAATTTCTGCATCAATAAAACCATGATGGAAATTTCAGATGTCCGAATCAAAAAAGAACAACAAATCGGGATTACCACAGACTTTAAGGAACATACTTCCTTTGAGAAAAAAGATGCCTTTTTAACACGTTCTCGTTCCTATGTGATTGACCAAGGGATTGTAAGAAAAATCAAGGCAGGAGATGTAGAAGGATTAAAGCAAGGTGCAAATCAAGTGCCTTCTGCCAATCCAAGAAACTTTGCCCCACATCTTTTAAGACATACCAAAAACTTTTTTATCCGACTGCTTGCGATTTGTTGCTTTGCAGCAATGGAAGCCGGTGTGAATTCCACGGAAATTGCAGAGTTGGAGGAACTCTATATTCTGAAATGCGAATCTTTAGAGGATGTGGAAAGAATCAAAAATTTGCAGTATCATATGATATTAGATTTAGCAGAACGGGTTCAAGCACTCCACAAAAGAAATCCAAATCATTCTCAGCTAGTAAAAAACATCACGAATTACATCAAGGAAAATCTAACAGAACGGATTACTGTATCCGAAATCGCAGAATATCTCTCAAAAAGCCGTGGATATGTGACAACAGAATTTAAAAAAATCACTGGTATGAATTTATCCGACTATATCTCTGAATTGAAAATCAACGAGGCGAAAGAACTCATTCGATATACCGATAGAAGTTTTATTGACATCAGCAGCTATCTTGGTTTTTCGACGCAAAGTCATTTTATCAAGGTATTTAAAAAGGTCACTGGAAAAACACCAAGAGCATATAGAGAACTGGCAAACCTGGATGAAGAAGAAAAACTCCTCTAAATTTGGTTTACAAATATACCATTTTCAGAACAAATATGCTATACAAGGGCTTTTTCTTTTGTTAAAATAGAGGTAGTTTGAAAAAAGTGCAGATTACACATAACAAAAGGAGGATATTTTTATATGAATACACGAAAACTTGCAGCCAGCTTAACCGCTGTTGTTTGCAGCATGGGCATGTTATCCTATCTGCCATCGTTTTTAGCACCCGTATCCGCAGTGGAGTTGGTGCACAACGACTTTGAAACCAACTATGACGGATGGTATGCCAATGCAGATGCCGTATCTATGACAGCAAAAGCAGGCATTGGACACAAGGATTCTCGTGGCATGGAAGTTTCCGGACGAACCTGTGCAAGCGATGGCGTCAGCTCTGAAAAGGGATTGTATCTTTCCGGCGGAGAAACCAATACTTATCGCATTTGGGTTTACAGCGAAACTGCAGAACAGTTTCATGTGACCCTTGCCTGTGCAGATTTAGACACCAGTCAAGAAACAGAAACCGAACTGGTTACAAAACAAGTCGCTGCTGGAACATGGACAGAACTGCAAGCTTCCTATCAGGCACCGAAAAACAGCGGAGAATTTCGCCTTACCATTACCACAGACAGCACCCATGATTTTTATTTCGATGATGTGACGGTAACCGCAAAAAAATCCAGCAATACCGTTTCTGCTGCTTCTGCTGAAAAGGGGTTAAAAGACGAATTTGCCAATTATTTTCGGGTTGGTAATATTCTGAATAGCGGAACTGTGCAAAATTCCACCATCACCGCCAGCTTCCTCAAAGATTATAATAGTGTGGAATGTGAAAACGAAACAAAGCCCGATGCAACATTGGTGCAGTCACAGTGCAATGGTACGAATATCGGCGTTTCTCTGAAAAACGCTGCCAGTATCATGGATTTCTGCGTAAACAATCATCTTGCCATGCGTGGTCATACTTTAGTTTGGCACAGTCAAACCCCTGTCTGGTTCTTCAAAGAAAATTTCGATGCAAATGGCAATTGGGTTTCTTCTGCCGTTATGGATCAACGAATGGAAACCTACATTAAAAATATGTTTGAGGCAATCCAGACACAATATCCAGAACTGAATCTCTATGCCTATGATGTTGCCAATGAGTGCATCAGCGATGACCAGAACCGAACTGCCAACTATGGCGGAACAAGAGAACCGGGCGAGAATATCAGCGGACAATCCCCGTGGGTGCAGATTTATGGCAGCAATGCTTTTGTAGAAAAAGCCTTTACCTATGCCAGAAAATACGCACCGGAAGGCTGCCAGCTTTACTACAACGATTATAACGAATACTGGGATCACAAGCGGGATGCGATTTACAGCATGTGCAAATCCCTCTATGAAAAGGGCTTGCTGGATGGAATCGGGATGCAGTCCCACATCAATGCAGACTATGACGGATTTTCCGGCGTTTCTGCCTATACCACCGCAATGAAAAAATTCCTCTCGATTGGCTGTGATGTTCAAATTACAGAATTGGATATCACCATGGAAAACGGCAAGTATACTTTGCAGCAGCAGGCTGACAAATACAAAGCCATTTTTCAGGCAGCTATGGACTGGAATAAAAATCCGACCTCCGATGGACGGGTCAAGGCAGTTTGTATCTGGGGGCCAGATGATGCCAACACTTGGATCAAAACAGAAAACACACCCCTGCTCTATGATACCAATCATCAGCCAAAGCTTGCCTATACAACCTTAACATCCATGATTCCACAGTCAGAATGGGGCGATGGCAGCAATCCGGGTACAACGGAACAGCCAGTTGAACCAAATGAATACGGCTGGTACTTCCAGAGTACCTTTGAAGGGGAATTAGACGGCTGGAGTGGCAGAGGAAATGCGGAAGTATCCACCAGCGGACGGACAAATTATGTTGGAGAAGAAGCGTTGCTGGTGCAAAATCGTACTGCTGCTTGGAATGGTGCTGCACGAAGCTTAAATCCAAAGGCGTTTGTGGCAGGAAAGACATATAGTTTCAGCACAAATGTGCAGTATTTTGATGGTGATGCAACGGATACCTTCTATTTCAAATTGCAGTATACCGATGCAAATGGTGATACGCAATATGATACCATTGCAGAAGGCACTGCCATTCAAGGAGAATGGATGCAGCTTGCCAACAAAAATTACAAGATTCCAGAAGGTGCAACCAATTTACAGCTTTATGTAGAAACCAAAGACAGCACCAGCAATTTCTATTTGGATGAAGTCATTGGAGCAGTGGGCGGAACAGGCATTCTCGGAGCAGGCGAAGCACCAACGCTTACACTGGGAGATGTCAATGCCGATGGTGTCATCAATGTATTAGACCTTTCTCTTGCAAAACATGGCGTTTCCAGCGGCTTTTCCGGCAATGCTGCAAAACTGGCAGCAGATGTAGACCAAAATGGAATCGTTGATGCAGCAGATGTCAAGATGTTGCAAGATTATCTGTTGGGACGGATCTCTGTCTTTTCAAAGGCAGAAACATCAGGAAAAGTGGATACCAGTGCTTATATGAAAGCGGTCAGTGAAAATCTATCGGAATATGCAGCTTCTGGAATAACAGAAGAACAAGCAGGTGTTACTTATGGAACACTGAAAAAATATCAGTATTATTCCACAACCAGAGAACGAAATACCAATGTAAATGTATTGCTTCCACCAGGATATGATGAAACAAAAACATATCCAGTACTTTATGCGTTGCATGGATATTGGGAAACGGAAGATTCTTTGGCAGCAATGGGTGCTGTTAAAAATATGTTGGGCAATTTGATTTCCAAGGGCGAAGCAGAAAAAATGATTGTGGTTTTTCCCTATATTTATACCAGCAAAATAAAAGAAGCCTGTGATGGATTAAATTTGGAAAATTCGTTGAATTATGATAATTTTATCAATGATTTAACAACTGATTTAATGCCGTATATAGAAAAGAATTTTTCTGTAAAAACCGGACGAGAAAATACTGCCATTACTGGTTTTTCTATGGGTGGACGGGAATCTTTGTTTATTGGATTGACAAGATCTGATTTGTTTGGCTATGTCGGAGCTTCCTGCCCAGCACCGGGATTAACACCTGGAACTGATTTGAGTATGCATCCTGGACAATTGCAAGAAAATCAATTGAAACCTGCATATAATATGCCAAATTTAATTCTAATCACTGGTGGCGGAAAAGATGGAACTGTTGGAACACAACCATCTACTTATCATAATATTTTGACTACAAATGGTGTGGAACATGTATGGCATGCAGTCACCAATGGTGGTCATGATGCATCCAGTGTGCAGCCACATTTTTACAATTATCTTCGCTCAATTTTTCAGGAAAAGTACATGGTAAAAAAAACAACTCTAATGTAGACACAGCTGCAATGGAGGCATTGTTTGCCGGAATCACGCCAACTGCCAGCTATAAGGCAGATGGCGAAAACAATCCGCTTTTTACACAGCGGTTTGGTGCAGATCCTGGTGTGATGGAATATAACGGAAGAGTGTATGTCTATACTACAAACGATGTCATTGAATATGACAGTGATGGAAAGGTCACAGAAAACACCTATGCACAGGTAAACAAAATCAATTGTTTATCTTCTGAGGATTTGGTGAACTGGACAGACCATGGAGCAATTCCTGTTGCTGGAACTGATGGCATCGCCAAATGGGCAACCTGTTCTTGGACACCGTGTGCAGCCCATAAAACCATCAACGGCAAAGAAAAATTTTTCCTCTATTTCTGTAATGGCGGAAATGGGGTGAGTGTTCTGACCGCAGACAGCCCAACTGGTCCTCGGACAGACCCACTCGGAAAAGCTATGATTACCCGTGCAACACCAAATTGCAGTGATATTACTTGGCTATTTGATCCTGCAGTGATGGTAGATGATGATGGAACAGGCTATCTCTGTTTTGGCGGTGGCGTTCCAGATGGAAAAGATGCCATGCCGGGAACTTCTCGCATTGTCAAGTTGGGAGATGATATGATTAGCCTTGCCGGAACACCTGTGACCATTGAAGCACCCTATTTATTTGAAGATTCCGGTATCAATAAAATTGGAGATACATATTATTATACCTACTGTTCCAACTGGAACACCGCTGGGAATGCCTATGGAATGACCAGTGGAGCGATTGAATATATGACATCCAACAATCCGCTTGGACCGTATACTTATGGTGGAGAATTGTTTCGGAATCAAGGAACATTTTTCGGACTGTATGGAAACAATCATCATTCCCTCTGCACATTGGATGGGCAGCTGTATTTGTTCTATCACAACCGCAGCGTAGAAAAGGCAATGGGCATAGAAGGCAATTATCGCAGTCCGCAGGTGGATGCAGTCACCATGCAGGGAACGAAAATACAAGCAGTTACAGGAACGATGAATGGCATTGCACAGAAGAAAACCATCGATCCACATCAGACGGTGCAAGCAGAAACCATGTCCAATCAGGCAGGCATTCAGGTGCGTGGGTTGGGCGATACGGTTGTAACAGAAATTGACCAGGGCGACTGGATAAAAGTAAGCCGTGTTTATTTCTCAAAAGGTGCTTCTCAGATTGCAATCAAGGCATCTTCTAAGAGTGGTTGTGCTGTTAAAATTTGCACAGGTTCTCCAACCGGAAAAGCGGTTGGATATGCAGAAATTCCATCTGGCGGAACGATGACAACAGTTTCTGCTATGGTGCAGGGATTGAATGGTACACAGGATTTGTATTTTGTGTTCAGCGGTCAGGCTGAAATGGATAGCTGGTCTGCAAAATAATCATACAATCTAAATCAAAAGCCGCTTCCCAGCGTATCTATAAGATACGGGGAAGCGGCTTTTTTCATGCAGAAAGAATTTTCATTGCTTTTCCATTATTTTTATGATATAATAACGATAATGGAACGATGGCATAGCAAGGAGGGGCATAGAATGGGAATTTACTTCAATCCGAATCATACAGACTTTTATAACGCTGTTAATCACTCTCAAATTTATGTAGATAAGACAGAGTTAATCCAATACACCAATTCTGTCTTGTTTGGTGAACAAAAGTACATTTGTGTTAGCCGTCCACGTCGATTTAGAAAGTCGATGGCGGCAAACATGCTGACGGCTTATTACAGCCGCGGCTGCGATTCCAGAGAACTGTTTCAAGGACTAAAAATTGCAACACATCCAGATTTTGAAAAGCACCTGAATCAATACAACGTCATTCACCTAAATATGCAGAGTTTTCTGAGTAAAACACAAACCATTGAACAGATGATTGCACTAGTCACAAAGGCTGTTGGACGTGATTTGTTGCGAACATATCCGGATATAGACTATCTGGACAAGTCCATTTTAACTTTTATGCTGGATGACGTTTATCAAAACTACCAAGTTCCATTTATTTTTATCATTGATGA